>Ga0065712_10000151_pt1 | contig 57347 bp, 12 predicted proteins | sample MisRhiReplicate1_FD_59099 | JGI IMG/M metagenome (GOLD analysis project Ga0065712, IMG submission 59099) | Miscanthus rhizosphere microbial communities from Kellogg Biological Station, MSU, sample Rhizosphere Soil Replicate 1: eDNA_1 v3... | ecosystem: Host-associated > Plants > Roots >...
TTGGGTACTTCGTGAACGCGCTGGCGCTGCGGACAGATCTCACCGGAGACCCGACGTTTCGCGAGTTGGTGGGACGGGTGAGAGAAGTGGCGCTGGGAGCGTACCTGCATCAGGACGTGCCGTTCGAGAAACTCGTCGAAGAACTCCAGCCTGAACGCACCCTGAGTCACTCACCGATTTTTCAGGTGGTCTTCGTGCTTCAAAATGCGCCGCTGGGAGGATTGGACTTGCCCGGCGTGAGTCTCGAGATGCTGCCGGCCGACAACGCGACGGCGAAGTTCGACTTGACGTTGAACTTACAGGAGGCGGAGGACGTGATCGGAGGCAGTCTGGGCTATAGCACCGATCTGTTCGAGGCCGAGACTATAAGCAGCATGGTCTCTCATTTCCTTACCTTGCTGGAAGCGATCGCCGCTGATGTGAATACACCTCTTTCACGGTTGCCATTGATACGCGAAGAGGAGCGGCGACAAATAGTATTTGAATGGAATGCCACGGAAAAGGAATATCCGGTTGGCAAGTGCATACATGAATTGATTGCGGAACAGGCCGAGCGAACGCCCCAGGCTGCGGCAGTCATTGATGAAGAAGAGGTACTGACATACCACCAGCTTGAGCAGCGTTCGGATCAACTCGCTCGACATCTACAGAGCATTGGTGTTAGACCGGGCGCACACGTCGGTATCAGTCTTGAACATTCGCTGGAAACAGTTATCAGTATCCTGGCCGTGCTCAAAACCGGCGCGGCCTACGTGCCGCTCGACCCCGGCCATCCGCCTGCGCGCCTCGGCTTCGTGGTTGAAGACGCGCAGATTGGCTGCATCCTGACTCAGCAACGGCTGAAAGACAGATTGCCCGCAACGAGCAGGCTCTGCGTGGATGCTGAGTGGGAGACGATTGCCGCCGGTTACGAACAGGCCCCTCTTAGTGTCGCAACGCCTGAAGATGTCGCTTACGTCATCTACACTTCCGGTTCGACGGGCCAGCCGAAAGGCGTACCGGTTCAGCACAAGGCATTAGTTAACTACATCTGTTGGGCCAGCGACGTCTATGTCCACGACGCGCAAGCTAATTTCGCGTTGTACTCGTCGCTCGCGTTCGACCTCACTGTAACTTCTATCTACACGCCCCTCGTGACGGGCGGCAGTGTGTTTGTTTACCGGCAAGACGAACACCAGTCACCAATCGTGCGAATCCTCGCGGACAAACACGTTGACATACTCAAGTTAACGCCGAGCCATCTTGCTCTAATTAAAGACTTGGACAATAGCAAGAGTTGTATCAAGCGTTTGATTGTCGGCGGTGAAGCTTTCGAGACGGAACTGGCGCGGCGTATCAATGAGAGCTTCGGGGAGAGCTTTGGCGGCCACGTCGAGATTTTCAATGAGTATGGGCCGACGGAGACAACTGTCGGCTGCATGATTTATCGCTTCGACGCGGAACGTGATCAACGAGCCTTTGTGCCTATCGGCAGGCCCGCCGCCAACGTACAAATCTACGTCCTGGATGACCACTTGAATCCTGTGCCGGAGAACGTGTGTGGAGAGCTGTATATCTCCGGCGCGGGACTCGCCGCAGGCTATCTCAACAGAGAGCAACTAACGCAAGAGCGCTTTATCGCTAACCCGTTCCGCGATGGCGAGAAGATGTATCGCAGCGGAGACATCGCAAGACGGCTTACAACAGGAGAGATTGAATACATCGGTCGCCGGGATGAGCAGGTCAAGTTTCATGGCTACCGTGTGGAGCTGAACGAAATCAGGAGCGCGCTCAACAAACACGCTCAGATCAGAGACAGCGTCGTCATGTTGCACAGGGACGCGGGCGACAACGCTGCCCTGGTTGCATATTACGTCGCGCGACAAGAGATCGAGCCCGAGCAGCTTCGTGAACACTTATCAGAACATATTCTTAAGGAGACCATTCCGAACTTCTTCGTTCACCTCAGGCGACTGCCCTTAACCTTGAACGGTAAGGTCAACTATGCCGCACTCCCGACGCTGGAAGATATCAAGGGCCAGAGCAGACGACCGGGTGAGTACGCAGCGCCGCAGACGGAGGTCGAAGAGATCGTCGCGGGCATCTGGGCGACGCTGCTCGGGGTTCCGCAAGTTGGTCGCTACGACAACTTCTTTCAGTTAGGCGGCCACTCTCTGCTGGCGACACAGGTGGTCACACGTGTGCGCGAGGCATTGCATGTGGAACTGACGGTACGCTCGCTCTTTGAGCATCCAACCGTGAATCAGTTGTCCACTGATATTGAAACGCTCAGCAGAAACGGACTTGGTGAGCACATCCCGCCGATGATACGCGCCAACAGAGAAGCTGGATGGGCGCCACTCTCGTACGCGCAGCAGCGGTTGTGGTTCATTCATCAACTCGATCCTGACTCTCCGGCCTACAACATTCCGCTGGCCGTGCGTCTCAGCGGAAGACTCGACATCGCTGCTCTCCGCGCGACGCTTACGGAAGTGGTGCGCCGCCACGAAGCACTGCGCACTACCTTCGCGGTCCACAATGGCGAGCCACAGCAGCTCATCCATCCGCCGGCTGAGATGGAGTTACCTATTACCGACGTACTCCGTGGCCGGCCGTCTTCGGCGAACACGCATATTTCCGGGGACGGGCGGCCACGGAGTGCCGCCCCTGCAGTTGCGCCCGTTGAAGATCCGACTTTTGAGGCTCAACGGATAGCGGTGGATGAAGCACGGCTGCCGTTTGACTTGGAGCAAGGGCCGCTGCTGCGTGCGCGACTGTTGCGGCTGAGTGAAGAGGAGCACGTCCTGCTGGTGACGATGCATCACATCGTTTCGGATGGATGGTCCATGGGTGTGCTCGTCAAAGAGGTTGCTGCACTTTACAGCGCTTTCTCGGCAGGGCAGCGGGCGCCGCTTGAGGAACTGCCGATTCAGTATGCGGATTATGCAGTGTGGCAGCGGGAGTGGCTGCGTGGTGAAGTGCTTGAGCGGCAGTTGAGTTACTGGCGGGAACAGTTGGCAGGAATGCCTGCCGTGCTGGAGTTACCGAGCGACCATCCGCGCCCAGCGGTGCAGAGCTTCCGCGGCAGTTTCGAACCGGTGATGGTACCCGCGGAAGTGACTGCCCGACTGAAGGAGTTGAGCCGGCGCGAAGGAGCGACGCTGTTCATGCTGCTGCTGGGAGCGTGGCAGGTGTTGTTGTCGCGGTACACGGGCGCGGAAGACATTCCGGTGGGGACGCCGATCGCGAATCGGCAGCGTGGCGAGGTGGAGGGATTGATTGGGTACTTCGTGAACGCGCTGGCGCTGCGGACAGATCTCACCGGAGACCCGACGTTTCGCGAGTTGGTGGGACGGGTGAGAGAAGTGGCGCTGGGAGCGTACCTGCATCAGGACGTGCCGTTCGAGAAGCTCGTCGAAGAACTCCAGCCCGAACGCACTTTAAGCTACAACCCGCTCTTTCAGGTCGTCTTCGCTCTCGAGAATACGCCGGACTTCAATCTTCAACTGCCTGGCCTGACTATCAGTGGTCTCGATGCCGACTCCGATACGGCCAAATTCGATCTCCGCTTGAGCATGTCTGAAATCGGATCGGAGTTGATGGGTACTCTACGATATAGCACTGACCTCTTCGATCCTCCAACCATTCAGAGAATGCTCGGACATTTCAAGACTTTGCTCGAGAGCATCGCAAAGAATCCTGATGGACGGATCTCGGAGTTACCGCTGCTATCTGCAGATGAAGAAAGACAAGCACTCGCGCAATCTCACGTCGCTCAATCTGAAAGACCCGTCGAATGCCTTCATCATTTATTCGAAGCGCAAGTCGAACGTGCACCCGAAGCGATTGCCATCACGTTTGAGAACGAGCAGATGACGTACGCCGAGTTGAACCGGCGTGCGAATCAGCTAGCCCATCAACTACGGGCGTTGGGCGTCGGCCCCGAAGTTTTAGTCGGGCTATGCGTGGAGCGCAGCCTGGAATTGGTAATAGGCATGCTCGGTATTTTGAAGGCGGGCGGAGCTTATGTGCCGCTCGATCCGAGTTATCCGCGTGAGCGACTGCAGTTCATGATCGAAGACGCAAAGCCGGCGGTGCTTCTGACACCGGAAGGACTATCAACCACGGATTACCACGGATCAGATCCGGATTTAATCCGTGGTTTTGATCCGTATGATCCGCGTCACCCGTGTTACATCATCTACACTTCTGGTTCAACGGGAACTCCGAAAGGCGTTGTAGTCACACACGCCAATGTCGTGCGTCTCTTCAACGCGACTCGCCAGTGGTTCGACTTCGATGAAAACGACGTTTGGACGTTGTTTCACTCTTCCGCTTTCGACTTTTCCGTCTGGGAGCTGTGGGGCGCGCTGCTCTACGGTGGACGACTCGTCGTCGTGCCGCATTTCGTGAGTCGATCGCCGGAAGCTTTTCATGAACTGTTAAGACGCGAGAAGGTCACGGTGCTCAATCAAACGCCCTCGGCTTTCCGTCAACTCATGAATGCGGATGAGGCTCGTGAAGGCGAACTTTCGTTGCGCCTCGTCATCTTCGGCGGTGAGGCGCTCGACCTGCAAAGCCTCAAGCCGTGGTTCGAGAGACATGGTGACCGCCAGCCACAGCTCGTCAATATGTATGGCATCACGGAGACAACCGTCCACGTCACCTACCGGCCTTTAACCGCCGCCGATCTCGATAGCACTCGTGGCAGCAGGATTGGCGGAGCGATTCCGGATCTCAGCGTTTACGTTCTTGACCGCCACTTGCAGCCGGTGCCTGACATGGTGCCCGGCGAGTTGTGTGTCGGCGGCGCCGGCGTGGCGCGCGGCTATCTCAATCGCGCGGAACTATGCGCTGAGCGTTTCATTCCCGACGCTTTTAGCGGGCAACACGGCGCGCGTCTGTATCGGAGCGGTGACCTCGTGCGCCGTCTGCCCGGAGGCGACATCGAGTATCTCGGACGCATCGACCAGCAGGTCAAGATACGCGGATTTCGAATCGAGCTGGGTGAGATTGAGGCCATCCTGAATCAACACGAGGCGGTGCGCGAGGCCGTCGTTGTTGTGCGAGAAGATGCACCCGGAGAGAAACGTCTGGTCTGCTACCTCGTTGCTGAGTCGGTTCTCGAAGTGGAAGGATTGCGCGAGTTCCTGCGTCTCAAGCTGCCCGATTACATGATCCCGTCAACCTTCGTCTCGTTGCCGGCAATCCCACTCACTGCCAACGGCAAAGTTGATCGGCGGGCGCTGCCGGCGCCGGATCAAGCGCGGCCCGCGCTCAGGGAGAACTATCTGGCGCCGCGAAATGAGCTGGAGCGGGTGCTGGCCTCGATGTGGTGCGACATACTCGGCCTCGAGCAGGTGGGGGTCCGCGATAACTTCTTCGACCTCGGCGGCGATTCCATTCGCGGGGCGATATTCATCAATCAACTGCAGGAACGGCTCGGCGAGATCGTGCATGTCGTGGTCATCTTCACGATGCCGTCCGTCGAGCAACTCGCACAGTATCTTGAGAAAGAGTATGCGGCAGCGGTCTCGCGGCTGGTTGGAGAAAGCGCATCCACAGCGACCGCCATGCCCGCGACGGCTACGGTCAATGCGACGTTGCTTGCAGAAGTGAAGCAATTGATTCGACCGTTGCCGCCGCGAGCAGACTCTACCGCGAAGAATCCACCAGCTATCTTCATCCTTTCTCCGCCGCGCTCGGGCACGACGCTGCTGCGCGTCATGCTCGCTGGGCACCCGCGCCTGTTTGCCCCTCCTGAGCTCGAATTGCTCTCCTTCAACACGCTCGCCGAGAGGCGCGCGGCCTTTGCGGGCAAAGATAGTTTCTGGCTGGAAGGAACGCTGCGCGCGATCATGGAGATTAAAGACTGCGATGCCGAAGAGGCGCAGCACATCATGCGCTCGATGGAGAAGCGTGGTTTGACGACGAAAGACTGTTATCGACAAATGCAGTCATGGCTCGGCGAACGCATCCTGGTTGATAAAACACCTTCTTATGCGCTCGACCAGACGGTGCTGGAGCGGGCGGAAGTTGATTTCGAGAATGCTCTGTACGTACATCTGCTCAGGCATCCTGCGGGCATGGTCCGTTCCTTTGAAGAGGCCAAACTCGATCAGATTTTCTTTCGCTACGAACACTCCTATTCGAGACGCGAGCTCGCTGAAGCAATCTGGACTTTGAGCAACCAAAATATTATCGAGTTTCTCCAGCGCGTTCCGCGTGAGCGACAGCACCGTGTGAAGTTTGAAGATCTTCTCCGCGAGCCTCAGCCAGTCATGGAGAATTTGTGCCGGTTCCTCGGGCTCAGCTTTCATGCCGACATGTTGCAGCCCTACAAAGATAAAGAGCGACGAATGACCGATGGCATTCACGCGGAATCACGGATGCTCGGTGATGTGAAGTTTCACAGCTACGACCGAATTGATGTGCGTGCCGGAGACAGGTGGAAAGAAGAAGCCCAGAAACCTCTCGGGGAAGTGACGTGGGCAGTCGCCGCAATGCTCGGGTACGAAAGGGATGGCCGGGCATTGAGGATAGCGCCGCTCACCCGCGCCGGGGTAACGGAATTTCCGCTCTCATTCGCGCAAGAGCGTCTGTGGTTCCTGGACCAGATGGAACAAGGCCACAGCGCGACTTACAACATCTCGACAGCCGTGCGCCTGGATGGGGCGCTTCACGTCGCGGCTTTAAGACAAAGTCTGAATGAGATCCTGCGGCGTCATTCGTCTCTGCGCACCAGCTTCAAAACCGTTGACGGCTGGCCGGTCCAGGTCATCATCCCACCGCGGCCATTCGATCTATGCTTCATCGATCTCAGCGAATTGACGGAGACGCAACAAGAAGTTGACTCGCGGAAGCTTGCGACGGAAGAAGCGCAGTTACCATTCGACCTGACGCGTGGGCCGTTGCTGCGCGCGACGCTAATCCGGCTGGGAGAAGTCGAGCATATCTTGCTGGTCACGATGCACCACATCGTCTCGGACGGATGGTCCATGGGCGTGCTGGTCCATGAATTCGCCACGCTCTACACGGCCTTCTCCAACGATCGCGAATCACCGCTCGAGGAGCTACCCATACAGTATGCGGACTATGCACAGTGGCAGCGCGAGTGGCTCTCGGGCGAAGTCTTAGCGGAACAACTGAGTTACTGGAAGCGGCAGCTAGCGGGCGCGCCGCCGGTCCTGGAGTTGCCAACTGACCGGCCGCGCCCGGCAATGCAGAGTTACAAAGGGGCAGTCGAGCCTTTTTCTATCCCTGCGGACGTCAGCGAAGCTCTCAAAACTTTGAGCCGGAACGAAGGCGTGACGATGTTCATGCTGTTGCTGACCGCGTGGCAGGTGTTTCTATCGCGCTATACAGGGATGGATGACATCGTAGTTGGCGCTCCTGTCGCCGGCCGTAACCGGGCGGAGGTCGAATCGCTGATAGGTTTCTTTGTCAACACGTTAGTACTGCGTACAGACCTCTCAGAAAATCTGCGATTCGTCGAAGTATTGAAACGTGTGCACGAGATGACGGTCGGAGCTTTTGCGCATCAGGATGTGCCCTTTGAAAAACTGGTGGAAGAGTTACAACCGGAGCGTAGCATGAGCCACACTCCTTTGTTTCAAGTGATGTTTGCGCTGCAAAATGCTCCGGCCGTTGCTGCGGAATTGCCGGGACTCAGGTTGAGCGCGGTCGATGTTGAGCACGGAACAGCGAAAACGGATCTGGCACTGACACTGGTCGAAACAGATCAGGGCATTCAGGGATCTCTCAGTTATGTCACCGCGTTGTTTAACGGCTCGACTATCCGCAGAATGCTTTCACACTTCGCAAAACTACTTGAAAGCATCGCCGCTCAACCCGCGGCGCACATCAATGACTTAGCTCTGATGACGCCGGCGGAAGAGCAACAGATTCTGGCGCAGTCTCATGAAACCGCGCGTACTTCGAAGCGAACCGAGTGCGTACAACAGATGTTCGAGTCGCAGGTGAATCAGAGGCCCGACGCGTCGGCCCTCGTCTTTGAAGATGAACGTGTCACCTACGGCGAGTTGAATGTCCGCGCCAACCGGCTTGCTCATTACCTGCGTTCATTGGGCGCAGGCCCGGAAGTGTTGGTCGGCATCTTTCTGGAAAACTCTGTCGAGAGAATTGTGGCGCTGCTGGGCGTGCTCAAATCGGGCGCAGCATTCGTTCCGCTCGACACGAAATATCCGGCGGAGCGCCTGCGACTCATGTTGGACGACACGCGCATGCCGTTGTTGATAACAGAGCGCAGGCTGGTGTCGGAACTCCCCAGTTTTAAATTGAGGACTATCTGTCTCGATGACGAGCACGACTCGATTGCACGCCAGAGCGCAGAGAATCCCTCGCCTGCTGCCGGACCGGAGAACCTCGCTTACGCCATCTACACTTCCGGTTCGACCGGAAAACCCAAAGGAGTGTTGATTGAGCATCGCAGTCTGTCGAATGTGACGGCGGTGCTGGCGCGAGATTTCCGAGTGCAGCGGGAGAGCCGGATCCTGCAGTTTTTTTCCTTCAGTTTTGATCCTTCGGTTTTAGATGTGCACATAGCGCTCTCGAGCGGGGCTACGTTGTGTCTGGCCAGTAAAGAATCGTTGATGCCGGGCGAAAACCTGTTGCGAACGTTACGAGAGCAGGGGATCACGTCAGTTCACCTGCCACCTTCGGCGCTGGCGGTAATGGCGCCGGAGGAGCTGCCGCAACTGCAAACACTCATGTGCGGCGGTGAAGTCTGCAGCGCTGACATCGTCCAGCGCTGGTCTTCGCCGGGCCGTCGCTTCCTGAACGCCTACGGTCCGACGGAAACAACGATATTAGTGACCTTCAGCGAATGTCTCGACAAAGAGAAAGCACCGCCCATCGGCCGTGCGATTGGCGGCACGGAGATCTATGTGCTTGATTCGCAACTGCGTCCTGTCCCGGTAGGCGTGCCCGGAGAAGTCTACATCGGCGGCGTAGTCGTGGCGCGAGGCTATCTCAATCGTCCACGGTTGACGGCGGAGAAATTTATTCCGCATCCATTCAGTCAGCAGCCGGGCGCCAGGCTTTACCGGACAGGCGATAAAGCGCGCCTGCTTTCCAATGGAGAGATTGATTATCTAGGACGCGTTGACGAACAGTTGAAGGTGCGTGGCTTTCGCATTGAGCCGGGAGAGATTGAGAACGTTCTCCGGCAACTTCCATCCGTACATGAAGCCCTCGTCGCTGCACGTGAGGTCGGGCCAGGCGATAAACGTCTGATCGCGTATATCGTCAAACGACAGCAGAGCTCAGTGACTGTCAATGAGTTGCGGGGATCTCTGAAGGAGCGGCTGCCTGAGTACATGATTCCGTCAGCCTTTGTCTTTCTCGAAGAAATTCCTTTGACGCCACAGGGTAAGTATGACCGCCGTGCGCTTCCCACCCCTCATCAGGCGCGTTTTGAGGAAAGCCATCTCGTTGCACCCAGAGACGTTCTGGAGTTGCAGTTGACTGAGGAGTGGGAGGAGCTTCTGCATGTCCCGTGCGGGGTAACGGACGACTTCTTTGAACTGGGCGGACACTCGCTGCTGGCTGTAAGACTGATGTCGCGCATCGAGCAACTCTACGGAAAGAAAATTCCTCTGGCCACTTTGTTCAAAGCGCCGACGATCGAATCACTCTCAATTGTCCTGCGTCAGGAGACGGATGGACCGAGCTGGTCGTCACTGGTTCCCATTCAGCCGCACGGCTCCGAACGGCCTTTCTTCTGTGTTCATCCTGTAAGCGGAAACGTGCTCTGTTATAGAGCGTTGGCGCGGCGTCTCGGTGCGCAGCAACCTTTTTACGCGTTGCAGGCGCGCGGACTCGACGATGGGCAGGAGCCGCAGACGCAAGTGGAAGCGATGGCGGCCGACTATCTCGAAGCCGTGCGAACGGTTCAGTCTCATGGGCCATACTTACTGGGCGGCTGGTCCATAGGCGGTCTCATTGCTTTAGAGATGGCGCGACAGCTCCAGGAGCAAGGCGAGGAAGTACGGCTCTTAGCTCTGTTTGATACAAAAGCACCGAGTGCTGAAGGAGAGTCGGAGGTGATTGACGACGAGTCTTTGCTGGCGAGCTTCGGTTTACACTTAGGCCTGTCGCCGGAGCAATTACAGGATGCTGCGGATGCACTCTCACAAGCTCAAACGGAAGATTACCTATCGTTCTTATTGGATTATGCGAAGGGTGCAAGCATCATCCCGCACGATATGAGTCGCGCGCGTTTCGATCAACACTTCCGGGTTTTCAAGGCTAACATCCACGCCGCGCGCAGCTATCGACCTGAAAATCTTCCGCCAGGCATCACTCTCTTCCGTGCTGCCGAAAGATCCCCCGGCGCCGATCCAACTCTCGGTTGGGAAAACTTAGAGGTGTATGAAACACCGGGTAGTCACATGACAATGCTGCGCGAACCCGATGTCTCTGTTTTGGCGGAGAGACTGGCGGAATGTCTCAGTCCGCAAAAGTAGGAATCGCACTTGGATCGGGTCAGTACAGGGAGCGGTAGCGACCTGGTCCAACCATGGGAGTCAAGAATGATCACTGACCAGGTCGCTACCGCTCCCTGTACTGACCCGATCCAAGAATGATTTGATTTTATAGAATTCATGTCTGCAACGGATCTAACAATACGACGTGAGAAACTTTCGGCGGCCAAGCGCGCCCTGCTTGAAAAACGCCTCAGTGGTCAAGACGCGGAGACACAAACCATCCCGCGTCGTCAGACACTTTCCTACGCTCCGCTCTCGTTCGCCCAGCAACGTCTATGGTTCCTGCATCAACTGGAACCGGATAGTATCGCCTACAACATGCCGACCGCGCTGCGTCTCACAGGGCGGCTCAACACCGATGCCCTGGAGTGGAGCATCAACGAAATCATCCGGCGACATGAAATCCTGCGCACGACCTTCAGACTCATCGATAACCAGCCCGTACAGATTATCGCCGAGCAGTTGATGCTCAAGCTGCCGGTTGTCGATCTGCAAACCGCCGAGGAACGCGAGGTGATGCGGCTCGCAACTGAGGAAGCACGACGACTATTCGATTTAGAAACAGGGCCGCTCGTACGTGCCCGGCTGCTCAGGTTGAACGCGGAAGAATGGGTGCTGATCTTTACGATGCATCACATCATCTCCGATGGCTGGTCCATGGGCGTGCTGGTGAATGAGATGGCGGCACTCTACAAGTCTTATATACAAGACGAGCCCTCTCCCCTCGCAGAGCTGCCAGTGCAGTATGCCGATTTCGCCGAATGGCAACGCGAATGGTTGACGCAGGGAAATCTTGAACGCCAGCTTCAATACTGGAAGCAACAACTGGGCGGCGAGCTTCCGATTCTGGAGCTGCCGGCTGATGGAGTGCGCCCACCACGCCAGAGTTTTCGCGGAGCGGTGCAGCGATTCACGCTTTCCGAGGAACTCTCGGCGGCCATCAAGAACTTAGGCAGGCAGGAGGGCGCGACGCTCTTCATGACCTTGCTGGCGGCATTTCAATCACTGCTTCATCGCTACACGAATCAGACGGACATCCTTGTCGGGACGGGTATCGCCAATCGAAATCGCGCCGAGCTTGAAAGTCTGATCGGCTTCTTCGTCAACACCCTCGTCTTGCGTACGGACTTCGGCGGCCGTCCGGCCTTCCGTGAACTGCTCGGGCGTGTTCGTGATCTGACGCTCGAAGCATATGCGCATCAGGACTTACCGTTTGAAAGAGTCGTCGAAGAGTTGCAGCCCGCGCGCGATCTCAGCCGCAACCCGATTTTTCAAGTCTCTTTCGCTTTGCAGAATGCGCCCATGCAGGAGCTTGAGCTCCCCGGCCTTACGCTCAGGACGCAGGAGTTTGAGACTCTGACGACAAGGTTCGATCTGGAATGCCACATGTGGGACGTGGCCGGTGGCCTTCAGGGCTTTTTCTTCTACAGCACGGACCTTTTTGATGAAGCGACGGTAGAACGTCTAATCGAACACTACCGGAAATTTCTCGAAGCGGTCGTTGCCAATCCCGACAGGCGCGTGTCAGAGGTTGATTTTTTAACTGAAGACGAACGGCGCAAGCTGCTTTTTGAATGGAACGAGATACAGCATCCGATCGCACGCGACATCTGCGCACATCAACTCTTTGAGGCGCAGGCCGCAAAGACGCCTGGCGCTCTGGCAGTGGAGTTTGCGGGCGAGCAACTGACTTATGCCGAATTGAATGAGCGTGCGAATCAGCTAGCTCATCAACTACGGGCGTTGGGCGTCGGCCCCGAAGTGTTAGTCGGGCTATCCGTTGAGCGCAGCCTGGAGTTGGTAATAGGCATGCTCGGTATTTTGAAGGCGGGCGGAGCTTATGTGCCGCTCGATCCGAGTTATCCGCGTGAGCGACTGCAGTTCATGATCGAAGACGCAAAGCCGGCGGTGCTTCTGACACCGGAAGGACTATCAACCACGGATTACCACGGATCAGATCCGGATTTAATCCGTGGCTTTGATCCGTATGATCCGCGTCACCCGTGTTACGTCATCTACACTTCCGGCTCGACGGGCCTGCCTAAAGGTGTCGCGATCACTCACGGCAGTTTGATGAATCTCATCACATGGCACCAGCGCGTGTATCAAGTCTCGGCCTCTGACCGTGCCACGCAGGTCGCCGGGTTAGCTTTCGATGCGTCTGTGTGGGAAATGTGGCCGTACCTGACTGCCGGAGCAAGCATTCATATCGCCGATGAAGAGACCCGCCTCTCGCCGGAGAAGCTGATCGAATGGCTCGATGCTAAACGCATCACGATCAGTTTTCTTCCGACGCCTTTGGCAGAAGCCGTGCTCGAGGAGCAGTGGCCTCCAGAAGTCTGTTTGCGGACGCTCTTGACGGGTGGCGACAGGTTGCGGCGCGCGCCGCGCAGCGGATTACCGTTTCGAGTGGCGAATAACTACGGGCCAACGGAAAACACCGTGGTCACAACATGGACATTCGTCAACGAAGAGATAAACAACGGGAGCGTGACACCGCCGCCTATTGGCCGGCCCATCGATAACGCGAAGGTCTATGTACTCGATGAAGAGTTGCGCCTCGTGCCCATCGGAGTGATCGGAGAGCTCTTCGTCGGCGGCGAAAATCTGGCGCGAGGTTATTTGAACAACCCCGACTTAACGGCGGAGCGGTTTATTCCGAACCCGTTCAGTGTTGACCCGGGCGAGCGTCTGTACCGCACGGGCGACCGCGTGCGCCTGCTTGGCGATGGGCAGATAGAGTTTGTTGGTCGCGTTGATGAGCAGGTGAAGGTGCGCGGGTTTCGCATCGAACTCGGTGAGATCGAAGCGACGCTCGCCGAGCAGGAGGAGATCAAGGAAGCAGTTGTCGTCGCTCGCGAAGACAGTGCGGGCGAGAAACGCCTGGTGGCCTACGTCGTTCCTCGCGCCGAATCTCAGAGTATGGACCAGGAGCGAGCGCGGTTGGAGCAACAGCACCTCGACCAATGGCAAACGCTTTACGAGGATACTTATGCTCATGACGACACGGTGATAGCCGATCCACTGTTCAACATCACCGGATGGACCAGCAGCTACACGGGTGAGCCGATTCCGCCGGAAGAGATGCGCGAATGGCAGCAATCGTCGGTGGCGCAAATTCTCGAGTTGCAGCCGCAGCGAGTACTCGAAATCGGCTGCGGCACCGGACTGCTGCTACTGCAAATCGCGCCGCATTGCGAAGTCTACACAGCCACCGATTTCTCCCCAGTCGCGCTCGATTACGTGCGGCGGCAACTACCAAAGCTCGGACTTGAAGAGTCGCGGGTGAAGTTACTGCAACGCATGGCCCATCAGTTCGAGGGAATTGAAGACGACTCTTTCGATGCCGTCCTGCTTAACTCAGTCGTGCAGTACTTTCCCGATCTGGATTATTTCCTGCGTGTGCTCGAGGGCGCACTCAAGGCAGTCAAGCCCGGAGGCTTCGTCTATCTTGGAGATCTGCGCAACTACCGTCTGTTGGAAGCTTTCCACGCTTCAGTGCAGATGTACCAGGCTTCTTCATCCACTGACAGCGCGGCGCTCAGGCAGCGTGTGCGGCGAAACATCGAGACGGAAGAGGAGCTGCTGCTCGACCCGGCGCTCTTTGCCGCGCTCAGAGAGCGTTTCCCGAAGATCGGCGCAGTCGAGATACAACTCCAACGCGGACGAGCGCACAACGAATTGACGCGCTTTCGTTATCAGGTTGTGCTGCACCTAGGTGAGACGGCGCATGTCGAGTGTCCGACTATTGATTGGCAAACAGAGAAGTTGAATCTGGATGCGCTGCGGCAGTTGTTGATGGAAAACAAGCCCGAGATGCTCGGTGTGCAGCGTGTACCGAACGCACGTGTCTGGGCTGAGTTGCGGACGACAGAAGAGGACGCGATCGATCCTGAAGACGTTTGGAGCTTGAGTGAAACGCTGCCGTATGAAGTGGATGTGCGTTGGTCGGATGCAGGTGCGGGCGAATATTTCGACATCGTGTTTCATCCACAGATGACACAGATTACACAGATTAATCTGCGTAATCTGTGGATCAGCACACCGAAGGCGCTTGCTCTCTATGCAAACAATCCGCTGCACGGCAGGCTCGCGCATCAGTTGATTACGCGCCTGCGCGAGCATCTCGAAGAAAAATTGCCGGACTACATGATTCCAGCCTCCTTCGTGTTGCTTGATGCGTTGCCGCTCACGGCGAACGGCAAAGTCGATCGGCGCGCTTTGCCTGCACCCGACGAGACTCGACCGGAGCATGGCAGTGACTTTGTCGCTCCGAGCACCCCAATAGAAGAATTGCTTGGGCGTCTATGGGCGGAACTGCTCGGGATCGAGAGCGTCGGTATGCGCGACGACTTTTTCGCGCTCGGCGGGCATTCGCTGCTGGCGACGCGACTCGTATCTCGCATACGTGAAAGCTTCGGAGTGGAGTTGCCCGTGCGCAGCTTGTTTGAGACGCCGACCGTCAGGGACCTGGCCGGACACGTCGAAGCCGCTTTGCGCGACCGGACGGGTGAACAAGCTCCACCAATCATTCGAGTATCGCGCGACGAAAGACTCCCACTCTCTTTTGCGCAGCAGCGTCTCTGGTTCCTTCATGAGCTGGAGCCGACCAGCTCTTTCTACAACGTTCCCGTCGCCGTGCGGCTGCGCGGCCGTTTGCAGATTGATGCAATGCAGCGAACGTTGAATGAAATCGTCCGGCGGCACGAGAGTCTGCGGACGAGTTTTCCGACCATCGACGCACAGCCTGTGCAATCGATTGCTCCGGCACTCGCACTCGAGCTGCCCTTGATTGATCTCTCGACGTTTCGGGAGGACGAGCGCGAACACGAAGCGCAGAGGCGCGCGACGGAAGAGGCACGCATGCCTTTCAATCTCGCGACTGGACCACTCATACGTGCGAGCCTCGTGCGTCTCGGCGCTGAAGATCATGTGTTGCTCGTGACAATGCATCACATCGTCAGTGATGGCTGGTCGATGGGTGTGCTCATCAAGGAAGTGGGAGCACTCTATCGAGCGTATATCGAAGACAAGTCGTCACCGCTCGCGGAACTGCCGGTTCAGTATGCAGACTTTGCGGTCTGGCAGCGTCGCTGGCTGGCGGGCGAGGTCTTTGAGACGCACCTGCGTTACTGGAGACGACAACTCGGCGGTGAACTGCCCGTGCTCAATCTGCCGATCGACAAACCGCGGCCGGAGGTTCAAAGTTTTCGCGGCTCGAGCCAGTCGTTGCAATTGCCCGTGCCGGTTGCTGCCGCACTCAACACACTATCGAAGCGCGAAGGCGTGACGCTTTTCATGCTTCTGCTCGCAGCGTTCAAAGCCTTGCTCTCACGCTACACGGAGCAGTCCGATATCGTCATTGGATCGCCGATCGCCAATCGCAACCGCGTGGAACTCGAAGGACTCATCGGATTCTTCGTCAATACCCTCGCGCTGCGCACAGACCTTTCTGGCAATCCGACCTTCCGCGAGCTCGTCCGGCGTGTGCGCGCTGTCGCTCTGGAAGCCTACGCACATCAGGACATGCCGTTCGAACAACTCGTCGAGCAGATGCAGCCCGAACGAACGATGAGTCGCAACCCTCTATTTCAGGTGATGTTCCAGATGGAGAACACGCCCAAAGAGGAATTGCCTTTGCCTGGTCTGGTGCTCAGCCCGGTCGAGGTCGAACGGGTCACGACGCAGTTTGATTTGAGTTTCGACGTGATGGAGAACGACGAAGGTCTCGTTGTCGTTGCCGAGTACAGCACAGACCTCTTTAACGAGGCGACGATCTCCTCGATGCTGCGGCGTTGGCGGATTCTTCTCGAAGGAATCGTTGCAAACCCGGACGCGCGGCTTGACGAACTGCCGTTGCTGACTGATGCGGAGCGCGAACAGTTACTTGATGGTTGGAACGAGACGCGCAAAACCTTTCCGGCGGAACGTTCGCTGCAAGAGTTGTTCGAAGCGCAGGTGGCGGCGCGACCCGGTGCGTTGGCGGTCTTTTCAGATCAGGAGCAGTTAACGTTTGCAGAGCTGAACCGGCGCGCAAACTGGCTGGCGCACCTGCTCGCAGCACGTGGCGTAGGGCCTGAATCATTAGTCGGCCTGTATCTGGAACGTTCCGCACAGATGATCGTCGCGCTGCTCGCCATCCTGAAAGCAGGTGCGGCCTATCTTTCACTCGATCCTTCGCTTCCGCCTGAACGTCTCGCCTTCATGCTCGAAGATGCGTGCACTTCGGTGCTGCTCACAGAAGAACACCTCTCGACGCGACTGCCGCAGCATCGCGCGCACGTGATCTATCTCGACAGAGAACGCGGAGAAAATGAAGTAAATCCCGTGTGGACCGGAAGCATGGAGAACCTTGCCTATGTCATCTACACTTCCGGCTCGACTGGCAGGCCGAAGGGCGTCGCGGTATCACATCAATCGCTCGTCAACCATAGCCTCGCCATCTCAACTGCCTACGGACTGATCACAGACGATCGTGTCTTGCAATTTGCCTCCATCAGCTTCGACGTGGCTGCCGAAGAGATTTTTTCGGCGTTGCTGAGCGGCGCGAGCATCTTTCTTCCGAGTGAAAAAGTGATTGATAGCGTCGGGCTGCTGCGATTGATTGAGGATGAGAAGCTCTCTGTCCTCAATCTGCCTGCGCCACTCTGGCATTCCTGGGTGAGAGAGTTGGCAGCGACGGACGGAAGCGTGCCGGCATGTCTTCGTCTATTGGTCGTCGGAAGTGAAAAGGTTTCACTCGAAGCTTTCGCCGCATGGCGACAATTCGCGCCCGGGTCCAGACTAATCAATGCTTATGGAACGAGTGAGACGACGATCACTTCCACAATCTACGAGCCGGAAGCGAACGCGCCGGCCGCAGGCGCTTCACTTCCTATTGGCCGCCCCATCGCCAACACGCGAGTCTACATTCTCGATCATCATCTCCAACCTGTTCCTACAGGTTTGCCAGGCGAGCTTTATATCGGTGGGACGGGAGTTGCGCGTGGCTACCTAATGCGCCCGGGGCTGACGGCGGAGCGGTTCATTCCCGACCCCTTCAGCCTTGAGGCTGGCGCACGTATGTATCGAACTGGAGATCGTGCCCGTTTCCTATCGACTGGAGATCTCGAATTTCTCGGCCGTTCCGATCAGCAGTTGAAAGTGCGAGGCTATCGCATCGAGCCCGGCGAAATCGAGTCGGCGCTCAAACGACATCCGGCCGTGAGCGAAGCGTTGGTGCTGGCGCGCGAAGATTCGACCGGGGATAAACATCTGGTTGCTTACGTCACGCAGAGCGCAGAGATATCCAAATCGCTGGCCGATTCGCTCGACAGCGAAGGACAACTGGCGAGGCAACTGGAAGAAGAGCAACTGGCGCAGTGGCAGATAGTCCACGACGACGAAGTCTTCAATCAGACCGCGCCCTTGGCTGACCCGACCTTCAACACCAGCGGTTGGAACAGCAGTTATACGGGCGAGCCGATTCCTGCCGAAGAGATGCGCGAGTGGGTGGATGATGCAGTTGAGCGCATTCTGTCACTCGCACCGAAACGTGCGTTGGAGATCGGGTGCGGAACGGGGCTTCTCCTCTTCAATCTTGCGCCGCATTGCGAGTCGTACGTCGGCACTGACTTTTCACCCGCCGCGCTCAGTTATGTGCGGCAGCAGTTGGCCAACCAAAACAACGTCGTGTTGCTCGAAAGACGTGCCGACGACTTTCGAGACATCGAGCCAAACTCTTTCGACAGCGTGATTCTTAATTCTGTCGTGCAGTATTTTCCAAGCGTCATTTATCTTTTGCGAGTGCTCGAAGACGCGGTCAGGGCGACCCGTTCGGGAGGCTTCGTCTTTGTCGGTGACGTACGCAGTCTGCCGCTGCTCGAAGCTTTTCACACGTCGGTCGAGCTGGCGAAAGCGGATGCCTCACTTTCTCTTGAAGAGTTGCGGCAACTCATTCACAAGCGTGTTGCCGACGAAGAGGAGCTAATTCTTGACCCCGCTTTCTTCGCTGCTCTCAAAGAGCATCTGCCACGGGTGAGTCACGTCGAAATTCTACCCAAGCGCGCGCGCCTGCAAAACGAGATGACGCGCTTCCGTTATCAGGTCGTCATCCACGTCGGCGAGCAGACCGCGCCTACCGCCCCTTTCGAATGGCTCGATTATCAACACGTTACGAACGCGAGGACGTCAGACGCAGTGAGAGCCTTTGCAATGCTCGAACCGCTGGTGGCCCAACCTTCCGAGAATCCGGCGAACGTTGGTGAGCTCAAAGAGATTCTGCGCCAAACTGAAGAGAAGAGTGAAGAGAAGGGGCTTGACTTCCAGCTCGACGTCTCACGCCGCAAAGCGTGGAGCGAGTATGCTAATAATCCTCTGCAAACGAAGTTCGCACGATATCTGATCCCGCAGTTGAGAAACGCCCTCGCAGAACAATTGCCCGACTACATGCTGCCTGCATCGTTCGTGGTGCTCGACGAGTGGCCGCTCACGCCCGGAGGGAAGATTGACCTGCATGCACTGCCTGCACCTGACAGTGCGAAGTTACAAGGCAGAGGCACGCCGGTCGCTCCGCGCACGCCGGTCGAGCAAACGTTAGCTTCGATATGGTCTGAGTTGCTCGGTCTCGCACGCGTCGGGATTCACGATAACTTCTTCGAGTCAGGCGGTCATTCGTTGCTGGCCACGCAACTCATCTCGCGCGTTAGAGAGAAATTTCAGGTCGAGGTAACATTGCGCCAGTTGTTTGAACGGCCGACGATCGAATCATTTGCAACCATCATCGAAGAGGCACAGCACGGCAGCGCGCAACCACAGACACCGGCGATCGTTCCGGTTCCCAGGCAGGCCCGCCGTATCCACAGATCACACAGAATGCACAGATGAATCTGTGAAATCTGTGTAATCTGTGGATACGGCTCGCTCGAGATTGCGAATTACGGGATGCATCAGTGCGAGGGCTGCGAGTAAGGCCGTCAGGATGCCGGAGAGAATGAAGATGGTTGGTGCGCCGACGTGATCGGTGGCCCATCCGACGAGGCCGCTCCCGACCGGAACGAGCGCGACCGAGCCGACGGTGACGATGCTCATCACTCTGCCGAGTACCTTGCCGGGAATCAATTCCTGCAAGGTGGTCATGAAGATTAAGTTGGGCACAATAAAAGCCGCGCCTATCAGGAACGCCACAGGCGCAACAGAGTAAATGGTCACTGGCAGACCGAACACGACAATCAACAGTCCGCCGGCTATCCACAGTCCGTAAGCGAACAGACCTCGCGCTCGCAGGCCGGATGTTCTCTCAAGCCAGACTGTTCCGAGGATCGTCCCCACAATCGATCCGGCGGAGATCGTCGAATAGATCAGTCCGAGAGAGCCAACGCCGCCGTGTAGGTGATGTTTGACGAGGAAGGGAAGCGCGATAGCAAACGGAGCTGAGAGAGTGATGTTTCCGAGCGAAGCAATCACAATCGTAATCCAGAGCCACGACGACTTGCGCACGACCTCGACGCCTTCGCGAAAGTCGTGCAGCACACTCTTGCGTTCTTTCGGCACATGTCCGGACACAGCGAGCCTGACGAGCGGCGCAAGACACAACACAGAAATAGCGAATGAGAGACAATCGATCGTGAAGGCAGCCGGCGAACCGCTTGTGCTAACGACCAGAGCCCCCAGCGCCGGGCCGGCTATGTCGGCGAGTTGCAGGCTCAGGGTCATCATTCCGTTGGCGCTGGGTAGTAGTTCCCGAGGAAGGATTTCAGGAACGATGGCTCTGTAGGCCGGCCCGAAAAACGCGGCGGCGATGCCGAACAACAGACTGACGAGGTAGATATGCCAGACTTCCAAACGGTGCGCAAAAGCGAGGACTGCGACGATGCCGATGAGGAGGCCGCGCAACACGTCTGACAAAAGCATCACCCAAGCACGCGGGTAACGGTCAACGGTGACTCCGCCGATGAGCAGAAAGACAAGCATCGGCGCCGAAGCGAAAATGAAAATGGTGCTCATCGCCGTCGCCGAGCCGGTTTTTTCCAGCACCCACCAGGCTAGCGCGACGCGATAGATACTGTCACCGAGCGCTGATAGTTGCTGTCCCGACCAGAGCAGCGCGAACGAACGAACGGTGAGTGATTTGAATAACGTCATAGCCGAGTTTAGGTCTTAGCCGCAGATAAACGCGGATTCCCGCGGATCAGCATAACAGTTTCTGATCTGCGAAATCCGCGTTTATCTGCGGCCAATTTATATCTTGAAAGTGACGTGTGTTATAAATAACTCATCGCAGTGAATCAGGTTTGGTTGTAAGCCCAGCGCCATACTCTCTGCTCTGCCGGAATCTCCCAATCAGGTAGAAATTTCGATTCACCGGAAACAACATGACGATCTGTTCCGAGCGTCTTGATCAACCCGGCATTGCAGTTTTGTCTTTAGTCGAACTGCTTCAGCAGCGGGCTGCATCTGCGCCCGAACGCGTAGCGTATCGCTTCCTTGGCGACGGCGAGACAGAAGAATCTCGCATCACTTACGGAGAGTTGAACCTGCGTGCTCGCGCGATTGCCGCGTGCCTGCAAGATATGGGCGTGCGTGGCGAACGTGCCCTGCTCCTTTACCCGGCGGGACTCACTTACATCGAAGCATTTTTCGGATGTCTCTACGCGGGCGTCATCGCCGTTCCCGCGCCCCTGCCGCGTCTCAATCGAAACGCTCAACGACTTCAAGCTATGGTCACGGACTCCGGAGCGACGATTGCGCTGACGAATGCGGCGTTGCTTACAAAGATGGAGTCCATCGCCACGCAGATACCGGAACTCGTGCGTTTGCGTTGGCTGGCGACCGACGCCATTGATGGCTCACTGGGCAGAACATATCTGGAGCCGGAGTTAAGCACTGATAGTCTGGCCTACCTGCAATACACCTCCGGTTCGACGTCGATGCCGAAAGGCGTGATGATCACGCACAGCAACGTTCTGCACAACTCGGCCTCCATTCACCAGGGCTTTGCGCATACACCCGACAGTCGTGCGCTCACATGGCTTCCGCATTTTCACGACATGGGTCTAATCGACGGCATCATCCAGCCGCTCTATGGTGGATTTCCGGGCATCCTCATGTCGCCAGTCTCTTTTCTCCAACAGCCATTGCGCTGGTTGGAAGCCATCACGCGCTTTCAAATCACGCACACCGGCGGCCCAAACTTCGCTTACGACCTGTGTGTGCGCCGTGTGAATAGAGAGCAACGCGCGGGACTGGATCTGCGCAGTTGGCGGGTAGCTTATAACGGCGCGGAACCGGTGCGCTTCGAGACCCTGCGGCGCTTTGCAGACGAGTTTCGCGAATGCGGCTTTAGTTGGGAAGCGTTCTATCCAGCATACGGTTTGGCGGAAGCGACTCTGAAAGTGAGCGGCGCAGAAGTGTCAGTTACTTGCACCGTCCGCTCCGATGCACTCGAACAACATCGCATCATCGAGGCTGCCTGCGAAGACAACACCCGCACGCTCGTCGGCTCCGGGCAGGCGGGACTCGACACCGAGATCGAGATTGTCGATATCGAAACTTTCACGCGTTGTGAAGTGAACGCGGTCGGCGAGATTTGGGTCCATGGACCAGGCGTGGCGGCAGGCTACTGGAATCGGCCCGAGGAGACAGAAGCGACATTTCACGCGCACCTCGCCGAAGCAGACGAGCGAAAGACTTACCTGCGAACGGGCGATTTAGGATTCGTCCATAACGGTGAATTGTTCATCACCGGCCGGATCAAAGACCTGATCATCGTTCGCGGGCGCAATCTCTATCCACACGATCTTGAGCTCGCCGTCGAGCAGTGTCACGAGGCACTGCGAGCGGGAGGAGGCGCAGCTTTTTCTCTCGAGGTTGAAGACGAAGAGCGCCTCGTCATCGTGCAGGAGTTGGAGCCAAGGCGACGCGGAGACCAGGCGGCGCTCCTCGAATTGATTCGCCAGACGCTCGCCGAGGAATTCGAGGTGCAGCCTTACGCCATCCTGCTCGTGAAAGCCGGAAGCGTCCCGAAGACATCGAGCGGCAAGATTCAACGCGGCGCGTGTCGCGTCAAGTTCGAGACAGGTTCCTTCGACGCGTTGGCAGAGTGGCGTGCGCCTCTATACAGCGACCGGGTCGCTACCGCTCCGGGTACTGACCTCCTCCAAGTGCAACGCCTGACATTCGAGGCGGAACTCGCGAGTGAGGAAGGAATAGCGACGTGGATACGCGGACAACTGGCGGCGAAACTAAGGATTGATGCCGCCGCAATTGACGTCGATAGCTCCATCACGTGCTACGGCGTCGATTCATTGATCGCGATTGAGTTGACGCACAGCATCGAGACGCAACTCGGCGTGCTCCTGCCGATGTCTGAATTCATCAGCAGTCAGAGCATCACCCAGATTGCAGCGCGCTGCTTCGAGCTAGTCCAGGCGACGCGTTCCGCACCTCCGATTCCTCAAGCCGCTTTCGTCGAGGAACCCAACACCTTCCCGCTCTCTTATGGACAACAGTCTCTCTGGTTTCTCCAACAGCTCGCGCCGGAAAGCGTTGCTTACAACATCGCTTCCGCGCTCAGGATAAAAGCGAAACCGGATGTGGCTGCTCTGCGGCGCGCGTTTCAATCTCTCGTCGAACGTCATGCTGCATTGCGTACGACCTTCAGTGCCGCGCAGGGAAAAGCCGTGCAGCATGTTCACGAACAAAGGAAGGCTTCATTCGAGACTGTTGATGCTTCTCTCTGGGATGATGCCGCGCTCGCCAAGCGTCTGCGTGCCGAGGCACACGTGCCTTTCGATCTGGAGCATGGTCCTTTGCTGCGCGCGCTACTGTTTAGCAGAGCAGATGAGGAACAGGTCTTACTCGTGGTAGCGCATCATATCGTGATTGACTTCTGGTCACTGGCGATACTGATGCGTGAGCTCGGCGAGCTGTATCGTAACGGCCAAGCGGCGACGTCTCACACTTCGAACTACTTCGATTACGTTCGCTCGGAGCAACGCCTGCTCGCAGGTGAAGCGGGAGAACGGTTGGTGACTTTCTGGCAGAAAGAACTTGCCGGTGAATTGCCAGCTCTCAATCTTCATACGGACAGGCCGCGCCCCGCCGTGCAGACATTTCGCGGCGCATCCGAACCGCTCAGGCTCGACGCACAACTCACCGCACGACTCAAAGTCTTAGCCCGCGCGCACGACGCAACGCTCTTCATAACTCTGTTGGCAGCTTTCAAGGTGCTGCTCTATCGCTACACCGGACAGGAAGATTTACTCGTCGGCTCCCCAACGGCGGGTCGTCATTCAGCACAGTTTGCGTCAACCGTTGGCTACTTCGTCAACCCTGTCGTCTTGCGCACGTCACCCAATGGCGCGCTTTCGTTTACAGAATTTCTGAAGCAGGTGCGTCACACAACGCTCGCTGCATTCGCTCATCAGGAGTATCCGTTTGCTCTACTGGTTAAGCAACTGCAACCGGAGCGCGACCCGAGCCGTTCGCCGCTGTTTCAGGCAATGTTTACCTTGAACAAAGCGCAGCTATCGGGCGAAGAGGCGATGGGAGCCTTCTCTCTCGGAGAAGCGGGCGCGCGGATGAATCTCGGCGGTCTGCCTTTGGAGTCGATGCGACTTGAACAACGCATCGCGCAGTTCGATCTCTCACTCACGATGGTCGAGGTTGAGGATGAGCTATCGGCCTCCCTCGAATACAACACGGACTTGTTTGATCCCGCGACAGTCAAGCGCTTGCTGGGACACTTCCAGACGCTTCTCGAAGCTGTCGTTGCCTGTCCGTCGGAAACGCTCGATCGGCTGCCGCTGCTCAATGGCGATGAGCGACACTTGTTGGTTGATGAGTGGAGCGGTGCAGTCGAAGAGCCCGTGATTGCGCCCGCGCTTTTGGTCCATCAACTCTTCGAGCAGCACGTTGAGCAGCATCCGAAAAAGACTGCTGTTGTTTTTGAAGGCGAACGACTGAGCTATGGCGAACTGAACGCACGTGCAAACAGACTCGCTCATTATCTCCGTCGCCGCGGCGTCGGCATGGATGTGCCTGTCGGGATCTGCGTCGAGCGTTCGTTGGAGATGGTCGTGGCGGTCATGGGCGTGCTCAAGTCAGGCGGCGCTTATGCGCCGCTCGACCCGCGTTACCCGCGCGAGCGCCTTGCCTACATGCTCGCAGAGACGCGTGCGCCGTGGCTGCTCACACAGAAGCATCTGGTTGCGGGATTGCCCGAAAGCAGCACTCGAGCGCTTTGTCTCGACGAGGACTGGGATGAGATTGCGCGCGAGAGCGAAGACAATCCGAAGCTCGTACAGCAGCCCGACAGTCTCGCTTATCTCATCTTCACCTCGGGCTCAACCGGGCGTCCGAAGGGCGTCATGATTTCGCATGGCAGTCTGGCCGCTGCCTACCAGTCATGGCGGAAACCTTACCTGCTCGACTCCTCGCCGTGCGTCCTGCAAACGGCAAACTTCGCGTTCGATGTTTTCACAGCGGATGTGGTGCGGGCGTTAATGTCCGGCGGACGACTGGTTTTGTGTTCGCGGGACACTCTGCTCTCGCCACAAAATCTATATGAGTTGATGAGCGCGGAGAAAGTGGAGTTTGTGGAATTCGTGCCCGTGCTCCTCCGACAGCTCTTGCAGTATCTCGAAGAGACTCGTCAGACACTCGACTTCGTGCGTGTGCTCATCTCCGGAGGTGATGCTCTCTACGCTGAAGAGTACAAAAAGCTTCGCCGTCTCTGCGCCGATGGTGCGCGTGTGTTCAACTCTTACGGACTCACCGAAACCACCATCGACAACATTATCTTTGAGAGCTCCGCTGCGGAAATAAACTCGAACGGCACCACGCCACTCGGTCGCCCGTTTGCCGGCATGAGGGTCTACATACTCGACAATCAACTGCAACCCGTGCCGGCAGGTATTGTGGGAGAGTTATATATCAGTGGAGACTGCGTGGCGCGTGGATATCTCAATCGTCCCGATTTAACCGCTGCGCGTTTTTATCCGAACCCTTTCGCGGTGGAGCCGGGTGCACGTCTTTACCAGACCGGAGACCGCGCGCGTTTTCTGTCCGATGGCAATATCGAATTTCTCGGGCGCAAAGACGAGCAAGTGAAAGTGCGCGGGTATCGTGTCGAGTTGGGCGAGATCGAAGCGACGCTCAAACAACACGCACGGGTGCGCGACGCTGTTGTAGTTGCCGGAAGATCAGGCGATGGCGCGCAGGGAGTGCGAGGCGAGACAAGATTAATAGCGTATGTAGTAAGCGAAGGTGAACACGTTAATGGGTCGAAGCAGTTGCGCGAGTTTCTGGCAGAGAGTTTGTCGGAGCAGATGATTCCGTCTGCTTTCGTCTTTTTGGATGTCATACCAGTAACGCCCAATGGCAAGGTTGACCGCCGCGCGTTGCCGGAACCGGTCTTTTCTGCCGACTTTCCTGTTAGCGACACTGATGACATCCCGCGCACTGAAGCGGAGCGCATTCTCGTTCGTATCTGGTCTGAGCTGCTCAAGCTCGAGAGGATCGGCCGGCACGATAACTTCTTCCATCTCGGCGGTGATTCGATTCTAAGCATTCAGGTGGTCGCACGCGCCAGGCAGTCGGGCCTGCCGTTGACCCCACGGCAAATTTTCGAGCATCCCACGATTGCGGCGCTGGCCCGCGCGGGCGAGGCGATTACAAAGACGACAGATGAACAGGGCCGCATCACCGGCGACGTCTCGCTGACACCGATTCAACACTGGTTCTTCGAGCAGAACTTTCCCGCGCCCGCACACTGGAATATGTCTCTGTTGCTCGAACCGAATGAGCGGCTGGACCTGTCACTTGTCGAAAGCACAGTCGCGCACCTGCTTGAGCACCACGATGCGCTGCGTCTCCGGTTCATCAGAGAGGGTAGCGGCTGGCGACAATCTATCGCGGATGGCGAAGATCCACTTCGATGTGTGCGTGGCGTGGACTTATCCGAATTAACCGGGGCCGCGCAACGAGTAGCGTTTGAGTCAGCTGCCGAAGCGGCACACAGAGAGCTCGACCTCGGCAATGGCCTCGTGATGCAGGTCGTGTTGTTCGATCTGGGGGCAAGTGGGCAACGTCTCTTTTGGGTGGTCCACCATCTCGTGGTAGATGGCGTTTCGTGGCGCATACTGCTGGAAGATTGGGAACGAGTTTACAGGCAATTGCAAGCGGGCGAGCCTGCCAGTTTGCCGTCGAAGACGACTTCCTTTCAACGTTGGGCCGCACGGTTGGACCAGTTGGCCCAGAGTCCGGAAGTGCTGAAAGAGTTGGATTATTGGAAAGCTACATCGCGGAGTTTAGATCTCTGCGGCCCTCTGCGTATCTCTGCGACCTCCGCGTTAATGGAAGACTCTCAACGCAGAAATACGCAGAGAGACGCAGAGAATGGCCACGGCGCAAATAAAGAAGGCACGGCGCGCACATTTACTGTCTCGCTTTCGACTGATGACACGACCGCTCTGTTGCAGCACGTGCCCAGGCTTTATCACACGCGCATTGACGATGCGCTGCTGACCGCGCTCGCGCGTGCCTTCCAGCGATGGACCACAGCAGACGCATTACTCGTCGAGCTCGAAAAGCATGGCCGTGAAGAACTCTTTGAAGAGGTTGATTTATCGCGAACTGTCGGCTGGTTTACAAGCGCATTCCCGGTCCTGCTCAAACTCCAGGACACGGATACTCCAGGTGATGCTCTGAAATCGACGAAGGAGCAGTTACGCCGCATCCCTCGCGGCGGCATCGGCTATGGCTTGTTGCGTTACCTGTGCCGCGACGAAGAGGTAGCGCGACAGATGAGTGTACTGCCGCGTGCAGAGGTCAGTTTCAACTATCTCGGACAATTGGACCAGATGTTTCAAGCCTCCGGGCTGTTTCGATTGGCGCGCGAATCATCAGGGACAACACGAGATCGAGAGGCGCAGCGTGGCAATCTGTTGGAAATCAACGCGGTCATTATCGGCGGTCAATTGCAGGCCGAATGGACCTACAGCGCAGAGATTCACGACAGCGCCACGGTCGAAAAAGTTGCGCATAACTTTCTCGAAGAGCTGCAGAACCTAATCGCGCACTGTCTCTCCACGCGAGCGGAAACCCATACGCCTTCCGACTTTCCGCTTGCACGCCTCAATCAGACACAGCTCGATGAAGTGTTACAGACGAGAAGTGACGTAGCAGACCTCTTCCACCTGTCGCCGATGCAGCAGGGCATGCTGTTCCACATCCTTTACGCTCCCAACACGGATGTTTACCTGGGCCAGTTCAGTTGCGTATTGCAGGGTGATCTCGACGCCGGCGCGCTCGGCATGGCATGGCAGCAGACGCTCAACCGGCACGAAGTCTTACGTGCCTCGTTCATCTGGGAGAATCTGGACGAGCCGCTTCAGTTGATTCATGAAAGTGTGAGCGTGCCGCTCGAGCAGCATGACTGGCGCGGCTTGGCTGATGACGAACAGGGCGAGCGATGGGATTCGTTTCTCATTCGTGAGCGGCAGCGCGGTTTCAATCTTTCGACGCCACCGCTAATGCGGCTCGTGCTCGTTCGTCTCGGCGATGATTCATATGGCTTCGTGTGGACGCATCACCACCTTCTGCTCGACGGCTGGTCGGGCGCGCTCGTGCTGAGCGAAGTCTTCAACACCTACGAAGTGTTGAGACGCGGTGAGCAGGTACGCGCCGAGCCTCGACGCCCCTTCCGCGACTACATCGCCTGGGTTGACCGGCAGAACCTATCGAAGGCTGAAGCTTTCTGGCGCAAGAAACTCAAGGGTTTCGATGCGCCGACGCCTCTTGTCATTGATCAGGCGACTGTAGAAACCGAAGGACTCGGTGAGCGCAAGGTACAACTTTCGGCAGACACGACCGGTAGCTTGCAGTTATTGGCGCGCGAGCATGGGTTGACGCTCAACACCATTCTTGGGGGAGCGTGGGCCCTGCTTCTCAATCGCTACAGTCAGGAAGAGACCGTCGTCTTCGGCGCGACAGTCGCGGGACGTCCGCCTTCACTGTCCGGCGTCGAAACAATGATCGGTCTCTTCATCAACACGCTGCCCGTCCGTGTGCGTGTTGATGAGGAGGCTGAGTTGCTCGCCTGGCTGAGAGCTTTGCAGGCGGAGCAGGTGGAACTGCGTGAGTACGAATACAGCCCACTTGTCGAGGTGCAGAGTTGGAGCGAAGTCGGACCGGGCCGGCCGCTCTTTGAGAGTCTGCTGGTCTTTGAAAATTATCCGCTCGATGCAGACGCACTCGAAGAGAATCTGAGCCTGCATCTCAAAGATGTGCGCTCGTTCGATAGAACGAACTATCCACTCACAGTCGTCGCTATTCCCGCGGACGAACTCTGTCTGCAAGCACTCTACGACCCCCGGCGCTTCACAGCCGACTCAATCGAGCGCCTGCTCGGTCACTTGCAAACGCTGCTCGAAAGTATTGCTGCCCGTCCTTCGCGAACCTTAGCCGAGCTCCAGCTTTTAACCCCGCGCGAACAGCAAGTGCTCGTCGAATGGAACAAGACAGCGCGCGATTACCAGTGGGACTTGTGTCTGCATGAAATGTTTGAAGCGCAGGTCGAGCGCACGCCGGAACGAGTTGCAGCGGTGCATCTAGATCAAGAGTTGACTTATCGAGAGTTGAACGTGCGTGCCAACAAGCTCGCGCACTACCTGCAAAGATTCGGGGTTGGGCCGGATACCTGTGCCGGCGTTCTGATGGAGCGTTCACTTGAGATGCTCGTAGCGTTGTTAGGAGTTTTGAAAGCCGGCGGCGCATACGTTCCGCTCGATCCGGAATACCCGCAGGAGCGACTCGGCTTTATGCTTGCAGATTCCGGCGCGCGGGTGCTGCTGACACAGCAGCGCCTGGCCAATCTTCTGCCCGCACACGAAGCGCAACCCATCTGTGTCGATACTGAAAAACAGGCGATTGACGCCGAAAGCCCCGAGAATCTTCGGTGCGATGTGACCGCGCGCAATCTCGCCTACGTCATTTACACGTCAGGCTCGACGGGGCGGCCCAAAGGCACGGCCATCGAGCATCGCAGCGTCGCCATCTTCTCGCAGTGGGCGCAAGAAAGTTTTGAGCCTGAGGCATTCGCGGGAACGCTAGCCCTCAGTTCAATCTGCACCGACCTCTCGATCTTTGAGCTGTTCGTGCCGCTGCAGTTAGGTGGCAAGGTCATCATCGTGGACAACGTGCTGCATCTCTCACAAGTGCCGGCCGCGCATCAGGTCACACTCATCAATACCGTTCCATCCGCTGTTAACGAACTGCTGCAACTGAATTCTCTGCCTCCTTCGGCATACATTGTCAATCTCGCGGGCGAGGCGCTACAGCAGAGACTTGTGCAGCAGCTTTATGAACGAAAGAACATCAAACAGGTCTTCAATCTCTACGGGCCAACCGAAGACACGACCTACTCGACCTGGGACTTGATGAAGCGCGATGCCTGCGAGTCGCCGACAGTCGGGCGGCCCATCAGCAATACGCAAGTATACGTACTGGACCGTTGCGGCAGACCGCTCCCCGCCGGCATCCCTGGTGAGGTGTATCTGGGAGGCATGGGATTGGCCCGCGGCTATCTCGGACGGCCGGACTTAACAGCCGAAAAGTTCATCCCCGATCCGTTCAGCGTCGAGCCGGGAGTGCGCATGTATCGCACGGGAGACCTCGCACGCTTTCTACCGGACGGCAGAATTGATTTTCTGGGACGCATCGATCATCAGGTGAAGATCCGTGGCTATCGAATCGAGCCGGGCGAAATCGAAGCGGTTTTGGACGAACACCCTTCGGTGAAAACCTGCGTCGTCGTGGCGCGCGCGGAGGCAGACAACGACAAGCGACTCGTCGCATACATCGTTGCACACGAAGGCGAAAAGCCGGGTCATCACGAACTGCAAAACTTTCTCCGCGCACGTTTGCTCGAGCACATGGTCCCGTCGGCTTTCGTGTTGTTGGACGAAATGCCTCTGACGCCGAACGGGAAGATCAATCGACGGGCACTGCCCGCGCCTGAGATCTCGAGGCCGGAGCTCGAGCAGCGATACGTCGCGCCGCGCAACGATATTGAAGTGGCTCTGGTTGACTTGTGGCAAGAGGTTCTCGGTATCAATCCGATTGGCGTGAGTGACAACTTCTTCGATCTCGGCGGTCATTCGCTGAAAGCCACGCGTCTTTTATCGAAAGTGCGCAGCATTTTTCGCATGCAGTTGCCCCTGAGCGTCGTCTTTGAGGCGACGACGATCGAAGCCCTGGCGTGCGCTCTGGTCCAACATGAACCTAAACCTGGTCAGACCGCGAAGATTGCGCACGTGCTGCAAAGAATCAAGAGCATTCCATCAGCGGAGTTAAAGGACGAACTCGAGCGCAAGCGTAGAGGGAAGACAGTGCAGGGAAGAAATGAGGGCTCTTAGCGTGCGAAGCAGTCGTAAGCATAAGGAAGAAATGAGGGCTCTTAGCCTGCGAAGCAGGCGTAAGCATAAAGCCTGGGGTGGAGCGAGGCTTTGGGAGCGGAACCCCAGGATCGAATTATTAAAAGGAGCGCGAGCCCATGAAATGGGCGACAGCGTTCATTGCGTTGATGACTGTCGCCCGTTTCACGGGCTCAGCATATTTTTGTTTCGTGATCCTGGGGTGGAGCGAGGCTTTGCGAGCGGAACCCCAGGATCGAATTATTAAAAGGGGCGCGAGCCCATGAAATGGGCGACAGCGTTCATTGCGTTGATGACTGTCGCCCGTTTCACGGGCTCAGCATATTTTGTTTCGTGATCCTGGGGTTGCGCTCGCAAAGCCTCGCTCCACCCCAGGCTTTATGCTTACGCCTGCTTCGCAGGCTAAGGGCAAAGCCAGATGAACGACATGACGGATAATTTGAACAAGGTCGGATTGGATGCGGATCGGCTCGAGCTGCTCGACTACCTGCTCGATGAAGAGGGTATTGAGACTGGTTCGGAGTCGCAAAAGATTGTACGTCGCGTGCCGCGCGACGCACTGCCGCTCTCCTTCGCGCAGCAGCGTCTGTGGTTTCTGGACCAGCTCGCACCCGGTGGCGCCGCTTATAATTTATCCGGCAGATTGCACCTCGAAGGCCGGCTCGATACCGCTGCGCTCGAAGCGAGCCTCAACGAGATCGTCCGCAGACACGAAGCCCTGCGCACAATCTTCTCTACGCGGGATGGAGAGCCCGTACAGATCATTCTCTCCGAACTACGTCTGCCGCTTCCGCTCATCGATGTCTCTCGGTCAGAGATTGCAATCCAACAACTCTGCGAAGAAGAAGCGCAGCGGCCCTTCGATCTAGCAACTGGCCCGCTCATGCGCGCACACCTTGTGCGCCTATCGACTGAAGAGCACATCCTGCTGCTGTCGATGCATCACATTGTCAGCGACGGCTGGTCCATTGGTGTCTTGATTCGTGAACTGGCGGCGCTGTACGAAGCTTATGCGGCTGGAACAGAGTCGCCGCTTAAGGAGTTGAGCCTGCAGTATGGAGACTATGCGCTGTGGCAGCGGGAGTGGCTGCAAGGTGAAGTGCTGGAGCAACAACTCGCGTATTGGCGTGAACACCTTGGCGGCGAGTTACTCGTGTTGCAATTGCCGCTGGATAAACCGCGCTCCGCAACTTCAAGCTTTCATAGTGCGACGCTCAGCTACAACCTGTCGAAGAAAATCAGCGAAGAGTTGAAGGCGTTGAGTCGCGGGGAAGACGTGACGCTCTTTATGAGTTTACTGGCAGCGTTCCAACTGCTGCTCTGGCGCTATAGCGGACAGGATGACATTGCGGTCGGGACGCCCGTGGCCCATCGTACACGAGCGGAGACGGAAGACTTGATCGGGTTTTTCGTCAACACGCTGGTGCTGCGAGCAGACGTGAGCGGGAATCCGACCTTCCGCGAGTTTCTACAGCGCGTCAGAGAGACGGCTTTGGGTGCATATGCGCACCAGGACATACCGTTTGAGAAGCTGGTGGAGGAGTTAGCGCCGGAGCGGAATCTGAGTGTCACCCCGCTGTTTCAGGTGATGTTTTCGCTTGAGAATGCGCCGCTTCCTGAAGTTGAAGCGCATGGCTTGAAGATGCGCCCGGAGGCGGTCTCCGGTGACACAGCAAAATTCGACCTGGCGTTGGGAATTGTAGAGACGCCTGACGGGCTGATCGCAGAGTGGCAATACCGCTCAGAATTGTTTGAGGCCGCGACCGTCAAGCGCATGGCTTCTCATTTCCAGACCTTGCTGGAAGGCATCGTCGCTGACGCGGACGCGCGAATTGCAGACCTGCCGCTGTTGACTGCAAGCGAGCGACGGCAGTTGCTCGTTGAATGGAATGAAACGCCACAGCCTCTACACCCGACTCCGCTCGTTCATGAACTGTTTGCCAAACATGCTATCCACCGTGCAAATGCGCCCGCGCTCCTCTTTGAAGAACAAACGCTGACCTTTGATCAAATCAATAGACGCGCCAACCAACTCGCGCATCACCTTCTGAATCACGACGCGCATCGCGAAACTAAGATTGGCGTGATGCTGGAACGTGGACCCGCGTCGCTCGTTGCGTTGCTCGCCGTCTTCAAGGCGGGCGGTTGCTATCTCCCCTTAGACCCGCTTTATCCGCCCGAGCGGCTCGCGTTCATATGTGCCGACGCACAGGCTTCCTTGATCATTACGGAGGAATCCGTGCGCGCTCGTTTGCCCGAGAGTGTCGCGCGAGTGGTCTGCCTCGATGCTGACGCCGGACAGATTGCGCAACAGCCCGCAGAGAACCCGGCTGTTGCAGTGCTGCCGCAACAACTTGCTTACATCATCTACACTTCCGGCTCGACAGGCAGACCCAAAGGCGTAGCAATCGAGCACCGTCAACTGTTGCACACCTTGTCCGCGGCTCAGGATGTACTCCAATTGACGCCCGAGGACTGTCTTCCATGCATTGCCTCTTTCTCCTTCGATATCTCGTTGTTGGAATTGCTGGCCGCACCGTTGGCAGGAGGACGCTGTCTACTCGTCTCGACCGGTAAGGCGCTGGAGGCAGGCGTCATGAAGCGCGTGCTGGCGGAGGCGACGGTGCTTCACGCGGTGCCGGGAGTGATGCGGAGGTTCGTAAGCTTTGCGCGAGAGATAGGTCCTATAGGATCACTAGGACCTATACAGAAGAGACACTTAAGACAGTTGCTTGTGGGCGGGGAAGCGGTGGCGCCGGAACTGATCGCAGAGATGGAAGAGGTGTTTCCGCGCGCGATAGTGAAAGTGTTGTATGGGCCAACCGAAGCAACCATCATCTGTGCCAGCTACGAAGTGAACAGCGGTGAACGAGTGCATGGGCAAATGGTTGGCAAGCCGCTGCGCAACGTTGTTCTGCGTGTGCTCGACGAGCGGGGACGGTTAGTGCCGGTGGGAATCGAAGGCGAGATATACGTAGGCGGCGAGGGAGTAGCGCGTGGGTACCAGCATGGTGCGGATTTGACGGCGGAGAGGTTCGTTGCGGACGGATATAGCGCGTGTGCGGGAGCCAGAATCTATCGGACGGGTGATCGGGGCCGCTATCTCGCGAACGGGAACATAGTATTCACCGGACGGATGGATGAGCAGGTGAAGGTGCGCGGCTTCCGCATCGAGCCTGGTGAGATTGAAAATGCGCTCTCCGAACATGAAGGCGTCAAAGAAGCGATCGTCGTAGCGCGCGAAGAGACAGGCGGCGAGAAGCGAGTGATCGCATACATCATCGCCGGTCGAGAGAACAGACCAGCCATCAACGAATTGCGCGGCCACTTAAAGTCCCGACTGCCGGACTACATGATCCCTTCAGCCTTCGTCTACCTGGATGCGCTGCCGCTGACCAGCCACGGAAAGATAGACCGTCGAGCATTGCCCGCACCGGATGCTGAACGTGCCGCACTCGCCGAAGCCTTCCTTGCTCCGCGCAGTGGAGTGGAAGAGATGCTGGCCTCGATTTGGTCAGATGTGTTGGGGGTGAGAGTCGGAGTCAACGACAACTTCTTCGAGTTGGGCGGCCACTCACTGTTGGCGACGCAGGTGATGTCGCGAGTGCGGGAAGTGTTCGGGATCGAAATTGCGTTACGGAGTTTATTTGAGCAACCGACGATCGGAGAGTTGGCAGAGACGATAGAAGCGGGGCTGGCGGAGGGAGTCGGGATGCCGCCACGAATAGAGAGAGCACAGCGCGAGGGGAACACGATACCGCTCTCTTTTGCTCAGCAGCGTCTCTGGTTCATTGACCAACTGGAGCCGGGAAATCCGGTCTATAACACATCGCGCGGTGTGCGCTTGCGCGGCACGCTCGACGTCGCTGCGCTTGAGAGTGCGCTGACCGAGCTCATTCGGCGGCATGAAGCATTGCGCACGACCTTCCGCGATCTGCACGGAGAACCTGTTCAGGTTATCGGGAACGCTGAACCTTTCACAATCATCGTCGAAGAGCTCTCCGGTTTGCCGGAAGCAACACTGATTCGTGAAGAGGTGCAGCGGCCCTTCAATTTATCAACTGGCCCACTCATCCGCGCCCGCCTGCTGCGCCTGTCGCCGGAAGATTACATCCTGTTGGTCTCGATGCATCACATCGTCAGTGACGGCTGGTCCATGGGCGTGCTGGTTCGTGAAGTGGCGGCGCTCTACGAAGCTTATGCGGCTGGAGCAGAGTCGCCGCTCAAGGATCTGAGTCTCCAATATGGAGACTATGCGGTGTGGCAGCGAGAATGGCTGCAAGGGGAAGTGCTGGACCAGCAACTCTCGTACTGGCGCAAGCAACTGGCGAGTGTGCCTCCCGTCCTGGAGTTGCCGGCGGATCGGCCGCGGCCGCACGTGCAGACGTTTCGCGGCGCGGCGCTGCCGTTCAAGTTATCAAAAGAACTGGCCGAAGAGTTGAGAGCGTTGAGCAGGCGTGAGGGCGTCACGCTCTATATGACGCTGCTGGCCGGATTGCAAACATTGCTTGCGTGCTACAGCGGACAGGACGACATTGCGGTTGGGACGCCGATTGCGAACCGTCGCCGCAGCGAGATTGAGGAGCTTATCGGATTTTTTGCCAACACGTTGGTGATGCGAACAGACGTGAGTGGGAATCCGAGGTTCCGTGAGTTGGTGCAGCGCGTCAAAGAGACGGCTCTGGGTGCCTATACGCATCAGGACGTGCCGTTTGAAATGCTGGTCGAAGTGCTGCAACCGGAACGCAGCATGAGCTATACGCCGCTGTTCCAGGTGCTGTTCGTTTTGCAGAACGCCCCGCAGGAAAAGTTGGAGTTAGCGGGACTCGCACTCGACCTGCTCAGCATTGACAGTGGCACAGCGCATTTCGATTTGGCGCTCTTGCTGGAAGAGGCTGAAGAGGGATTGGAAGGCGTTTGCGAATACAGCACAGACTTGTTTGACGAAGCGACCATCCTTCGCCTGCTCGGACATTTCGAAACGATTCTTAAAGGCGTCGTCGAGAATCCTGACCAACAGCTCTCCCAGTTGTCTTTACTGTCCCCGGCGGAACGCCGGCAACTGCTCGATGAATGGAATGCAACGGCAGAGCAGTTTCCCAGTAACTTATGCGTGCATGAGCTATTCGCGCAACAGGTGGAATACAGGTCCGGTGATGTTGCGGTTCTCTTTGAAGAGTCGCAGTTGGATTATCGCGAGTTGAATGAGCGTGCCAACAAGCTCGCGCACCGGCTGCGCACGCTCGGAGTAGGAGCGGAGCAGGTGGTCGGGGTGATGTTGGAGCGCTCGACGGAGATGATTGTCGGCGTCCTCGCGATTTTGAAAGCGGGCGGCGCATATATGCCGCTCGATCCCGGATACCCGCAGGAGCGTCTCGCCTTCATGCTTGAAGATGCAGGTGCACGCGTGGTCCTGACGCAGCAGAGCCTGGTCCAAAGTCTGCCGAAACAGAGTGCGTTCGTCATCCGTCTCGATGCGGATTGGGAAATCATTGAACAACAGAGCACGCAAAATCCTGAGTGCTCTGTAAGTCCCGACAATGCCGCCTACGTCATCTACACTTCCGGCTCGACGGGCAGACCGAAAGCAGTTGTGATGCCTCACCGTGGAGCGGTCAATCTGATCAACTATCAGATTCAAAGTTCAGGCCCTGAGAGACGGCTGCGTACGCTGCAATTCGCATCGTTAAGTTTCGACGTTTCATTTCAGGAAATCTTCCCGACGCTATGTGCGGGCGGCTCGCTCGTGCTTCTGCGCGAGGATGCGCGGCGCGACGCTGGCGAGTTGCTGCGGGTAATTACGGAGCAGCGTGTGGAGAGACTGTTTCTTCCGTTTGTCGCTTTGCAGCATCTGGCCGAGGAGGCGGATCGGCAGCAGAGCGTGCCCGCGAGTTTGCGTCAGGTCATCACCGCTGGTGAGCAGTTGAAGATTACGCCGCAGGTCGCACGTCTCTTTCAGAGACTCGACGGTTGCACGCTCGACAATCACTATGGCCCAACAGAGACGCACCTTGCGACGATGTGGCGGCTCGAAGGTGACGCCGGCTCGTGGACAAAGTTGCCTCCTATCGGTAAGCCCATTGCCAACACGCAGGTCTATGTGCTCGACGCACTCGAGCCCGTCCCCCTCGGGGTCAGGGGTGAGTTATACATCGGCGGTGCGCAACTGGCGCGCGGTTATTTGAATCGCCCGGACCAAACGGCAGAGAGATTTATCCCTCATCCTTTTAGCCATGACGGCGGCGCACGGCTCTACCGAACCGGCGATCTCGTACGCTACTCCGCCAACGGAGTGCTCGAGTATGCCGGACGACGCGACTTACAGGTGAAGGTGCGCGGCTTTCGTGTCGAGGTGGGAGAGATCGAGGCAGTCTTGAAGCAGCACCGGTTGGTAAAGCAGGCCGTAGTGACAGTGCTGGAAGACGAGGCGGGCAGAAAACGCCTGGTGGCTTACATCATCGCCGCGCAAACCTCCGCGCCGCCGACGAGAGAGGAGTTGCGTAGACATCTCAAGGACAAGCTTCCCGAATACATGATTCCCTCTCTCTTCCTATTGCTCGATACGCTTCCTTTGACCGGCAGCGGCAAGGTTGATCGTCGAGCATTGCCCGCACCGGATGCTGAACGTGCCGCACTCGCCGAAGCCTTTCTTGCTCCGCGCAGTGGAGTGGAAGAGATGCTGGCTTCGATCTGGTCAGATGTGCTGGGGGTGAGAGTCGGAGTCAACGACAACTTCTTCGAGTTGGGCGGCCACTCGCTGTTGGCGACACAGGTGATGTCGCGAGTGCGGGAAGCATTTGGGATCGAGATTGCATTGCGGACTTTGTTCGAGCAACCGACGGTTGGGGAGTTGGCGGAGACTGTCGAAGAGACACTGAGGGCGAGAGTCGGGATGCCGCGCCAAGTGGAGAAGGTGGAGAGAGCGCAGCGGGAAGGGAATGTGATGCCGCTCTCGTTTGCTCAGCAGCGTCTCTGGTTTCTCGATAAATTTGAAAAGGACAGCTCGTTCTACAACCTTCCCGCAACCGTGCGTATCTGCGGTGCCACGTTAAACGTAAGCGCGCTCGAAAAGAGTTTGCGCGAGGTGACGCAGCGTCACGAAGTCCTGCGCACGACCTTTACTACTATCGAAGGACAGCCCGTGCAGGTCATCGCTCCGGAATCGCATTTCACTCTACCGCTGAGTGACTTGAGCCAACTTCCTCCGGCGCAGCGCAATGCCGAAGCGCAATCCCTCGCGCATGAGGAGGCACTGCGTCCCTTCGATCTGTCAACTGGCCCACTCATGCGCGCCCGCCTGCTGCGCCTGTCGCCGGAAGATCACGTCCTGCTCCTATCGATGCATCACATTGTCAGCGACGGCTGGTCCATGGGCGTGCTGGTTCGTGAAGTGGCGGCGCTCTACGAAGCTTATGCGGTTGGAGCAGAGAGCACGCTCAAGGAACTGAGCCTCCAGTATAGCGACTATGCGGTGTGGCAGCGGGAGTGGCTGCAAGGAGAAGTGCTGGACCAGCAACTCTCGTACTGGCGCAAGCAACTGGAGGGTGTGCCTCCAGTCCTGGAACTGCCGGCGGATTATCCACGCCCGGCAGTGAGAACTTTCAACGGCGCGTCGCTCTCGCTGCGGCTGCCACGCTGGTTGACCGAAGAGCTGAAGACGTTGAGTCGCGCGGAAGGCGTGACGCTGTTCATGAGCTTAATGGCGACGTTCCAACTGCTGCTCTGGCGTTACAGCGGACAGGATGACATTGCGGTCGGGACGCCCGTGGCCCACCGCACGCGGGCGGAAACGGAAGACCTGATCGGTTTTTTTGTTAACGCGCTGGTGCTGCGAACAGATATGAGCGGGAATCCGACCTTCCGCGAGTTGCTGCAGCGCGTTAGAGAGACGGCTCTGAATGCATTCACGCATCAGGATGTGCCGTTTGAGAAGCTCGTGGAGGAGTTAGCGCCGGAGCGGAACCTGAGTGTCACTCCGCTCTTTCAAGTGGTATTTGCAATGCAGAATACTCCGTCACCTGAGATCAGGCTGAGAGATCTGCAATTGAGCCTGGTAGAAGCTAAAAGGGAAACGTCAAAGTTCGACATCGTGCTGGCGATGTGGGAGACGGAGGAAGAACTGGATGGTTCGCTTGAATACAACACAGATCTCTTCGAAGAAGCGACCATGCAAAGACTGCTCCGCCATTTCCAGACGTTGCTGGAAGGTATAGTCACTAATCCGGACGCGAGCGTTGCAGACCTGCCTCTATTGACTGCAAGCGAGCGACAGCAGTTGCTCGTTGAATGGAACGATACGCAAAAGACTTTCTGCCAGGAGCTTTGTATTCATCAACTCTTCGAGTCGCAGGCGGCAAAAAATCCGAATGCGACGGCAGTTATTTTTGAAGACGAGCAATTGAGTTACGAAGAGTTGAATCGCCGCGCAAATCGGCTGGCGCATAAGCTGATGGAACTCGGAATCGGACCGGAGCTGCGCGCCGGCGTTTTAATGGAGCGTTCGCTCGAGATGGTGCTGGCAGTCATGAGCGTGCTCAAAGCCGGTGGTACTTACGTGCCGCTTGATCCATCATGGCCGTTGGAGCGACTCCGTTGGATTGCCTCATCGCTTGGCATTCGCTGTCTGCTCACCCAACATGCACAGCTTCGCGCCATCCACGAGTTGCAATGGAAACTTCCGTACTTAACCGATGTCATCTGTCTCGACGTGGAGACGCAAAGACCGCACGCCGAGACATTGAACCAGGACGTGGTGAGATCAATCTGGGATCACGTCGCCGAGCAGTCGGTTGATGAAGTCACGGCCGGCGGTTTCATCAGCAGTTACACCGGCCAGCCTTTTGCGGAAAGCGAGGTCAGAGAATACGTCGATCGCGTGGCGGAGCTGGCCCAGCCCTTTCTCGGTGCGGACCGGCGCGTGCTGGAAATCGGTTGCGGTTCAGGACTTATCATGTTCGAGCTGGCACCACACGCCGGACTCTACGTCGGGCTTGATCCATCCGCCGTGACACAGACGCAAAATCTCACCCGGATCGCAGAGAAGGGCAGCGACAAAATTAAACTTGCGACAGGCTTCGCGGATCAAATCGATACGATGTTCGAGCCGGAATCGTTTGACCTCATCGTGATGGCTAGTACGGCGCAGTTTTTTCCCGGCCCAAACTACTTTGAAGCCGTGCTGGAAAAGTCACTCAAACTGCTTGCGCCCGGCGGCACGATTCTTCTCTGCGACATCATGGATGCGCGACGCAAGCAGGAGTTTGGAGAGTCTCTTCAGGAGTTCCAGCGACTCAACCCGCAGGCACGAACCAAAACGCAGTTGGATGGCGAGCTCTATTTCGACGAAGCTTACTTCTTCGATCTGGAGGCGACGTTGCGGGACGTGTGTGACGTTCAGATTCTGCATCGTGAGCAAGGATTCAGCAACGAACTGGGCTTTCGCTTCGACGTGATTCTAAAGAAAGATGACGGGCGAGAATGTGCGCGCGATAACTTGACCCTGCAGGCGAACAAGCGGCTCTGGACAAACTGGCATCTACGACCGTTGCCGGAGAGCAATCCGGCCACTACGGTGAGTTCCGCCAACGTCGCTTACATCATTCACACCTCGGGTTCGACCGGTGACCCGAAAGGTGTGATGGTCCAGCACCGGTCGATCATCAATCTTATCGACTGGGTCCACACCACTTTCAAAGTCCGCGCGGGCGATCGTCTTCTCTTCGTGACCTCGTTGACGTTCGATCTATCCGTCTATGACATCTTCGGCACCCTCGCGGCGGGCGCGACGATATACGTTGCCTCCCGCGCGGATTTACGCGAGCCGCGTAGACTCGCCCGGATCCTCCAAGAGCAACGGATAACATTCTGGGATTCTGCTCCCGTTGCTTTCCAGCAGGTGGCGCCTTACTTCTCGATTGAGCCGAACAGCGGGGAACACTTGAAAGTCGTCTTTCTAGCCGGTGATTGGATTCCTCTGGGACTGCCGGACGAGGTGCACGCTGCGTTTCCAAATGCGCAGGTGGTCAATATGGGTGGAGCGACGGAAACAAGTGTCTACTCAAACTTTTTTGTGGTCGGAACAGTCGAACCTTACTGGGCCAGCATTCTTTATGGCAAACCGATACAGAACGCGCGCTATTACATTCTGGATGCACGTCTCAATCCTGTTCCGATCGGCGTTGTCGGCGACATCTACGCCGGCGGCGCATGCCTCGCTCTCGGATATGCAGACCCGGTGCTGACCGCTGATCGATACACCCCCGATCCATTCAGCACCGAACCCGGTGCGCGTCTCTATAAGTTCGGCGACCGCGGACGTTACCGAGCGGACGGCGAGATGGAGTTTCTCGGACGCCGCGACCAGCAGATCAAGATTCGTGGCTTTCGCATCGAACTTGGCGAGATCGAAAGTGCGCTGGTGGCGAACAAAGCAGTGGGCGAGGCTGTCGTTCTCGTGCGCGAGGATGTGCCGGGCGAGAAACGCCTCGTCGCCTACATTGTCCCCGCGCAGCAGCCTGCTCCGACCACAACCGAATTGCATAGCTTCTTAAAGGAGAAGCTTCCCGAATATATGCTGCCCTCGGCGTTTGTCATGATCGACGCCTTGCCACTGACGCGCAATGGTAAGCTCGATCGCCATGCGCTTCCCGCCCCCGACGCGTCACGCCCTGCTCTGGCCTCGTCTTATCTTGCGCCGGCGACCGAGTTGGAACGGCGCATTGCAGAAATCTGGCAGGATGTTTTGGGCGTTGATCGGATCGGAATGCACGATAACTTTTTTGAGTTGGGGGGCCATTCGTTGCTACTCGTGCAAATGCACGCGAGGCTGAATGAAACACTGCGGCAAGCAGTCTCTATAATAGAATTATTCAAATACCCGACGATTGCATCGCTGGCCGCGTTCCTTGGGCAAGATCGGTTGAAAAATTCTGTCGATACATCCAACCTTCGTCGCGCAGCGGAACGACGAGAAGCGTTAAAGGAAAGGGCTCGACCGCGGTAATTTGAATTTCTTCTCTGTGCAATCTCTGTGTTCTCTGTGTCTCTGTGGTGATTTTCCTAACCACTGTTGAACCACGGAGACACAGAGAACACAGAGACGCTTTGTCTCAAAAGTCCGAAACTACTCTTGGATCGGGGCAGTACAGGGAGCGGTAGCGACCTGGTCAAACCATGGAGTCAAGAATCGCTAGGAATATCGCGTGCTGATCACTGATCAGGTCGCTACCGCTCCCTGTACTGACGCGATCCAAGTGCGATTTCCTACTTTTGAAGCAAAGCCACACAGAGATTGCACAGAGAAGTTTCTGTCCTTGTTTATGTTGCGGTATCATAATTCAAACTCAGCCCAGGACCCGACCTCCCAGAATCTGATCTTACAGATGAGGTAATCTCCAAATGAGCACTACGGCATTTGCCACGAACATATCCGACTCTCTGTCTGCCAGCGAGCGGAAAAACGAGCTTGTTATTTTTCTCAAAGACCTGAAAGATGAGTGTGGAACGCTCTTCACAGAACAGGTAGTCATCATTCTCGGACAGTGGTTTCATCCGCTACATTATTTCCCGACCTTTCTTTCGCGTCTGATCTCAGTCTCGCCCGACATTGAAACGCAGACTTACGTCTCGCGTATTCTCTGGGAAGAACTCGGCGAAGGCGATCCGCGCCGCGCACATGAAAAAGTTTACATCCAGACAATCAGCGACGGCGGCTTCACAAAGGAACAAGTAGCCGGCGCGCCGCCTTTGAATGCCACACGCAGGCTCGTTGAAGGTTATGAACAAGCCTCGAAGAATTGGTTGTCCGGACTGGGATTTCTTTATGGAACGGAGGTCGTCGATTTACCGATGGTCGCCACCATCGGAGAATTGATGCGACGCTGCACCGGAAAGAAAAATCTTCCGTGGGTCAATATTCACGTCTCTCAGGAACCCGGACACGTCGATAGCGCCAACGCGACTTTGAAACCTGCTTTTACCGGCGAAGAGCAGCGCGACATCGTCAAGCACGCGGAGCAGATGTGGACCCTCTGGATTGATTTCTTCAAGGATATTCGTCACGAGATTCTGAACTAAGCCGCAACCGGATTGTAAATCAAAGATGAGTGATGCAACGAGTGGAATTGAGATTGCCGTCATCGGCATGGCCGGACGTTTGCCCGGCGCGAAGAACCTGGACCAGTTCTGGCAAAATCTGTGCGAGGGCGTCGAATCGATAAAGTTCTTCACGGACGAAGAGCTTCTCGCAAAGGGCGTCGATGCGGAACTCCTTGATGACCCGAATTACGTGAAGGCCGAAGCAATTCTCGATGACATCGAAATGTTCGATGCATCATTCTTCGACTTCACTCCGAGAGAAGCATCGTTGATGGATCCTCAGCATCGCCTTTTCCTCGAACATGCGTGGGAGGCTTTGGAGAATGCCGGATACGCTGCCGGCGAACGCGGAGTTCGCACGGGCGTCTATGCGGGCGAGAGCATCAATTCCTACCTGCTCAGTAATCTTTACCCGAACCGCGAGCTGATGGAATCAGCCGGTGGCTTTCAAGTCGTCATCAACAACGACCGCGATTATCTTGCCACGCACATAGCATACAAGTTGAATCTGACAGGCCCAGCGCTGAGTGTGCAGACGGCCTGCTCAACTTCGCTCGTCGCTGTGCATCTGGCCTGCCAGGGTTTGTTGAATCGTGAGTGCGACATGGCTCTGGCAGGAGGCGTGTCAGTCGGCGTACCGCAGGGAGAAGGAGCGTTTCATCAGGAGGGCGGCATTATTTCCCCCGACGGGCATTGCCGCGCCTTCGACGCTGGTGCGCAAGGGACTGTAAAAGGTAACGGCGTCGCTATCGTCGTGTTGAAGCGACTCGGAGATGCGCTCCGTGACGGCGACACGATTCACGCAATCATCAAAGGGACCGCGATCAATAACGACGGCTCTTTGAAAGTTGGCTTCACTGCGCCAGGCATAGACGGACAGGCGAGCGTGATTGAAGAGGCATTGGCGTTAGCCGAAGTAGAACCGCAGACTATCACTTACATTGAGGCACACGGAACAGGCACATCGCTCGGAGACCCAATTGAAGTTGCGGCTCTGACACAGGCTTTCCGCACGCAGACTGGGGCAAAGAACTACTGCGCCATCGGCTCGGTTAAAACGAACATCGGACATACGGATGCGGCCGCCGGTGTTGCCGGCCTGATTAAAACCGTACTCGCACTCGAGCATAAGCAACTACCACCGAGCCTGAATTTCACGCAGCCGAATCCGAATATCGACTTTGCCGGCTCTCCTTTCTTCGTCAATACGAAGCTAACCGAATGGCAGACGAATGGGATGCCGCGCCGCGCGGGAGTGAGTTCCTTCGGCATTGGTGGAACGAACGTCCATGTTGTTTTGCAAGAAGCTCCTCCAATCGAAACACGCTCCGGCTCATCGCTTCCATTGCAGCTTTTGACTCTCTCGGCCAAAACCGCCACGGCTCTCGAAGCCGCTGGCATGAACCTCGCTGGATACTTGAAGCGACACGCGGAAATCAATCTCGCCGATGTCGCCTTCACGCTGCAAACAGGCAGGAGGAGTTTTGCGCATCGCCTCGCCCTCGTCTGCCGTAGTGCAGAGGAGGCTGCGGCCGCGCTCGAAGCAGGTGGCGCAAGACAACTACACATCGACGTGAAGGAGTCGTCGCAGAATCCACCCATCGTCTTCATGTTTACGGGACAGGGAGCGCAGTACGTGCAAATGGCGCGCGAGCTATACGAAACCGACACATCGTTTCGTGAAGTCGTTGACCACTGCTGCGAAATTCTCGAGCCGCACCTGCAACTTGATCTGCGTGACGTGCTCTATCCCTCGGCCGAGCGCGCCGGCGAAGCGAGTGAACAGTTAAAGCAGACTCAACTCACTCAGCCTGCGCTCTTCGTCATCGAGTATGCGCTGGCTCAATTGTGGATGCGCTGGGGCGTGCGTCCGGCCGCGTTGATTGGTCACAGCATCGGCGAATACGTCGCGGCGTGTATAGCAGGGATCTTCACGCTCGAAGATGCCTTGAAGGTAGTTGTGGAGCGAGGCCGGTTGATGCAGCAGGCGTCATCTGGCGCGATGCTCGCCGTCCCGCTTTCTGAAAAAGAGATATTGCCGCTTCTCAATGACAAACTGTCGCTCGCCGCCGTCAATGCACCGTCTCTCTGTGTCGTGTCAGGGACGATCGAAGCGGTCGAAGAGCTCGAGCGAGAGCTTGTGAAGAAGGACTTAGTCTGTCGCCGGCTGCACACGTCGCACGCGCTTCACTCGGCGATGATGGAGCCACTGCTCGCAACGTTCGCCGCGAAACTCAAAGAGGTCAAGACCGGCGCGCCACAAATTCCTATTGTTTCGACTTTGACGGGAACATGGATGACGCCGGAAGAGGCACGCGATGCAAATTACTGGGCCAGACAACTCCGGCAGACCGTACGCTTCGCCGATGGCCTGGGCGCGATATTGAAAGAGCCGGAGACAGTTCTCCTCGAGATCGGGCCGGGCCAGACTTTATCTGCACTCGCAAAGCAGCAGCAGGACACGCACGGAGAAACTCGCGTCATACTCTCTTCGCTGCGTCATCCGCGCGACAGTCAATCAGACGTCGCATACATCCTGCATACTCTTGGGCGTCTCTGGACGGCGGGCGTCGAGATTGATTGGGCGGCGCTGCACGCGCACGAACCGGAGCGCCGGCGTATCCCGCTTCCGACCTACCCATTCGAGCGACGGCGGTACTGGATCGACCCTCCCGACACCAGTTTGCAGAGTAAACAAATAGCCGCGCTGAAGAGACAGCATGAGCCCGCTGATTACCTATACGTCCCTTCGTGGAAACGCACGGTTCCGCCCGTGTTGAAGGACAAGGATGGAGAGAAGTCCTGCTGGATCGTTTTTGCGGACCCGTGTGGAGTGGGCGCTCAGGTTGTTCGCCGTTTGGAGAGTGACGGAAGGTTCGTCATCAATGTGATGGCGAGTGAGCAGTTCGACAAACTCGGCGAACGCGTGTTCGCGCTTAATCCACATCATCGAGGCAACTACGAATCTTTGATGAAGGAGATTCGTGCGCTTGATAAAGTGCCGGCGAGAATAGTTCATCTGTGGGGCGTCACGCCGGACGTTGCCACGCCGTCGAACTTCGACTGGTATACAGAGACGCAAGGCCGAGGCTTCTACAGTCTGATTTATCTCGCGCAGGTGCTGGGTGAGCATGGTTTGACCGACGAAGTGCAGATCGAAGTGGTTACAAATCACCTGCAAGAGGTGACTGGCGATGAGTCGCTGCTGCCGGAGAAAGCGACCGTGCTTGGACCATGCAAAGTTATTCCACAGGAATACGCAAACATCAAATGTCGTGTCGTTGACATCTCTCTGCCTGCGCCGGGAAGTGTGGACGAAGAAAGGTTGGCGGAAAATCTCATCGGCGAATTTGCCGCTTTGTCGTCTGAAACTGTCGTTGCCTATCGTGGGCGGCATCGCTGGCTGCAAATCTTCGAGCCTTTGCGCGTGAGCGAAGCTGTTGTCGAAGAAAAGCCGCGCCTGCGCGAGCGCGGTGTTTATCTGCTGACCGGCATGAACGACATAGATCTCGCACTGGCGCGCTATCTCGCAGAAGCCGTGCACGCGCGCCTGATTCTGCTCGGCGACGAAGCGCTTCCCGAAGTAAAGGAGCTTGAAGAAGCGGGCGCTGAAGTGTTGATACTCAAGCCTGACTTCACGAGCCGCGAAGCGGTAGCTGCAATCATTTCGCAGGCGCGAGCGCGGTTCGGCGAAATCAACGGCGTAGTTCACTCCGCGTCGGTCACCTCGGGCGGCATGATCCAACTCAAGACGAAAGAGATGGTTGCGCCAGTCTTCGCGCCGAAAGTTTTGGGGACACGCGCCCTACAGTCCGCGCTTGAAGGCTCTGATCTCGATTTCTTCATCGTCTTCTCGACCTCACTTGCGTTGACAGGCGTGTTTGGTCAGGTGGATTACTGTGCGGCGAACGCGTTTCTCGATGCCTTCGCACATGCGAACACGCTGCGTGGTAACTTCACCGTGAGCATCGACTGGCACGTGCCACAGTGGGAGACGTGGCAGGAAGAATCGCTGGCGTCAGTGCCGGAATTTCAGGCGCAGTTTGCGGAAACGCGTGAGGCTTATGGCATCAAAGTGGATGAAGGTGTCGAGCTTTTCCGGCATCTCCTTTCGAGTTCGCAGCCGCAGGTCATCGTCTCGACACAGGATTTCCAGGCACTCATCGACGAACAGCAACGCGCCGCCGGCGTGAGTCTGCTCGACCAGTTGCAAACGAGCGGGGCGGCAACTGTCGCACGCACGCGCACGGAAGCGGATGGCGATTATGTGCCACCACAGAATGAAGTCGAAGCGGCGATGGCTGCGCTCTGGGAAGAGCTGTTCGGGCTGCAACGCTTGAGCGTTAACGATAACTTCTTCGAGTTGGGCGGCAACTCTCTGTTGGGGATTCAGCTCATCTCGCGCGTTCGCAAGGATTTTCAAGTCGAATTGCCCTTGAACACTCTGTTTGAATCGCCGACAGCGGCGGGGCTGGCAGCGGCAATTGCGGAAACCCGCCTCCGCGAGAAAGAGGCCGAAGAGATTGAACGCCTGTTGCGAGAGATCGAATCACTCTCGCCCGCCGAGCTACAGGCCACGCTTGCCCATGAATTAAAGAACGGAACTTAGCCACAGATGAACGCGCGCACATAAAATTCTAATCCGCGTCATCCGTGTTTATCCGTGGCTGACTTTTTAACAGATGGACGATATTTCTAAACGTTTCTCTTCGCTGACGCCGGAACAACTTGCGTTGCTGGAGTTGCGACTCAAGAAGCAGGGCTTGCGCTCGCCGCTTGAGCAGACAGCGGAAGTCGCGCCGCCGCGGGTAGAGCAGAGCGAAGAGGAGTTTGATTGGAAGAGCAGGCCGGTCGAGAAGAGTTTGAGTTTCAGCCTCTACTTCTTTTCGGATGACGGCTCGAAGGATTCTCCTGACAAGTATCGCCTCGTTTTAGAGAGCGCGAAGTTTGCCGATCGGAATGGCTTCAGCGCTGTTTGGACGCCTGAACGACATTTTAAGGATTTCGGCGGCCTTTACCCGAATCCTTCAGTGCTCAGTGCGGCACTGGCGATGATCACTGAACGCGTGCAGATTCGCGCCGGCAGCGTCGCCCTGCCGTTGCATCATCCTGTGCGTGTCGCGGAAGAGTGGTCGGTGGTAGACAATCTTTCCGACGGCCGCGTTGCCGTCTCCTTCGCTTCGGGCTGGCATCCTGACGACTTCATCTTCGCGCCCGCTGTCTACGAAGATCGCAAGGAAGTGATGTTCCGTCATATCGAGCTGATTCAAAGGCTGTGGGGTGGCGAGACCTTCATGATACCGGGCGTCGGCGGTCAGGAAGTGGCGGTCAGATTGCTGCCAAAGCCTTTGCAAAGACGCCTGCCCATCTGGATTACGAGCGCGGGCAGTCCAGCGACGTGGATCCGCGCCGGAGAAATCGGCGCCAACGTTCTGGCCGCGCTGATTGGCTATTCGTTTGAAGAGCTCGCGGAGCGCATTTGCACTTATCGTGAAGTGCGTGCACGTCACGGCTACGATCCGCAGACCGGCGTCGTTTCCATCATGATGCACACGTTTGTCGGGCAGAGTAATAGCACTGTGAAAGAGCAGGTACGCGCGCCTTTCACACATTACCTGCGCTCTTACTTCAAACAGTATGACAACGTGCGCGTTGCTGCCGGTGACGTCACTGAGGCCGATCGCGATGCCATCACGAATGCTGCCTTCGAGATCTACTTTGAAAACAATACCTTGATGGGTACTCCGGCGAAATGCTCGCGCGTCATCGAACAACTGCTCGCGGTGGGTGTTGATGAGGTGGCCTGCCTCGTCGATTTCGGCGTCGAAGTGGATACCGTGCTGGGGAATCTGCAACACTTAAACGAGTTAAGAGAACACTACGGAAATATTAGCCACAAAGAGGCACAAAAAGCACAAAAGCAATGAAAGAGATCTCCGAGCGAATTTCGGCCCTGACGCCTGAACAGCGCGCCTTGTTTGACGCTCGTTTGAAACAGAAGGGGCTGCGTACCCATGGCACGGCAGTGCAGACTATCCCGCGGAGACAGGACCACGACTCCGCCACTTGGCCGGCTTCTATCGATCAGGAGCGACTCTGGTTCATAGACCAGTTGCAGCCCGGCAATACCGCCTACAATATCTTCAACGCCAGCCGTATTCGTGGCTCACTCAACGTGCCCATCATGGAGCGCGTCATCAATGAGTTGATTCAACGACATGAAGTGTTGCGAACAACTCTCAAATCAGTCGATGGCCTGCCAGTGCAGGTCATCGCGCCCGACCTCAAGATCACTCTGGAGCCTGTCAGCCTGGAGCATCTTCCCGAAGCAGAGCGCTACGGCGAGGCAGTGCGTTTGACAACCGAAGAGTTTGCCCGGCCTTTCGATTTGGAAAAGGGGCCGCTGGTGCGCGTCGGCCTGCTGCGTCTGGCCCAGGATGATTTCGTGTTGCAGGTCAACATGCATCACGCGATTACTGACCGCTGGTCCTTTGCTGTCTTCGAGAAAGAACTGGCGGTGCTTTATCAAGCCTTTGGCACGGGACACCCGTCGCCATTGCCCGAGCTTCCGATTCAGTTCGCCGACTATGCCGTCTGGCAACGCGAACGCATGAACGGCGACGAGTACAAGAATGATTTGGAGTACTGGCGTAAGCAACTTGCCGGCGCGCCTTTCATTCTTGATTTCCCGACGGATTTTCCGCGTCCTCCGATTCAAAACTTTCGCGGCGCGCGGGTCTACGTCAGCTATCCGAAGAGCTTGCTTGACGGGCTGAAGGAGTTAAGCCGGCACGAAGGCGTCACCATGTTCATGACGTTGATGGCGGCCTTCAAGACTTTGATCTATCGCTACACTAATCAGCACGACGTTCTCATCAGCACTCCGATTGGCACACGCCTCCGCCCCGAAACGGAAAATCTCGTTGGTTATCTGCTCAACCTGCTTATCGTGCGGACAGATCTTTCAGGTGATCCGGCATTCCGTGAGCTGCTCAAACGCGAGCAGGATGCATGTGTCGGAGCGTTTGCGCATCAGGAAGTTCCGTTCGGCAAACTTGTTCAGGAGCTGAAGCCGGTTCAGGACCCGAGCCGCAATCCGATTGCGCAAGTCGCGTTTCTTTATCTCGATTTTCCCGAAGCGACGGCGATGCAGTTTCTGGGTTTGACTGCAACTCATATTGATATTGATAACGGCGCGTCCAGGTTCGACATCACGCTCGCGATGACCGAAACACCGGACGGCTTTACGGTCTCCATCGAGTACATCCGAGACATCTTTGAGCATGATCGAATGGAGCGGATGGCGAAGCACCTGCAAGTTTTGCTGGCCGGCATCATCGCGAATCCGGATGCTCATATCTCCGAGCTCCCCATCTTGACTCTTGAGGAACAGCAGCAACTGCAACAGTGGAACGATACGGCGCCTCAATTCTCCTCGAATCTGCTCGTTCATCAACTATTCGAGCAGCAGGCCGCTCTACGCCCCAACGCGCCTGCTCTCATCTTTGCAGACCAGACGCTGACGTTCAGTGAAATCGACAGCCGCGCCAATCAACTCGCGCGTCATCTTCTTAGTTGCGGACTTGAACCGGAGGCGCGCGTAGGCGTCATGCTGCCGCGTACACCCGACACGCTGGTAGCGCTGCTGGCAATCTTTAAGGCGGGCGGTTGCTATCTACCCTTAGACCCTGAGTATCCGGCAGAGCGGCTCGCCTTCATGCTGGAGGATGCCGGTGCAACTCTGCTCATCACCGAAGAGTTTTTGCGTGCCGAACAGCTTGCACAACAAAGCATCGAGAATGTAGAGAACGAAGTGCGCCCGGAGCAACTCGCCTACATCATCTATACTTCAGGCTCGACCGGCCGCCCGAAAGGCGTCTCTGTAGAACACCGTCAACTGCTGCACACGATGCAGTCCGCACAGGAAGTTCTCAAGCTTACGGAGGCAGATTGTCTGCCCTCCATAGCCTCGTTCTCCTTCGACATCTCATTGTTGGAATTGCTCTGGGCGCCACTGGCGGGAGGACGCTGTCTGCTCGTCTCCACACACGGAGCGTTGGAGGCAACGGTCATCGCAAAAGTATTGCAGGCAGCCACCGTGTTGCATGCCGTACCTGGATTGATGCGCCGCTTCCTGAGTGTCGCACGAGAGCAGCCTGCCGAAACGTCTCGACAGTTGCGACAATTGCTCGTCGGCGGAGAAGCCGTGGCGCCGGAACTGCTCGCGGAGATGCAAGAGGTGTGGGGTAGTGCAGACGTTAGAGTATTGTATGGGCCAACCGAAGCGACCATCATCTGCGCCGGCTACGAAGTGAGCAGACAAGGAACGATCAATCATCAGATGATAGGCCGGCCGCTTCCCAATACCGCGCTGCGAATCCTGGATGATAAGGGGAAGTTAGTGCCGGTCGGAGTGGATGGAGAGATTTGCATCGGTGGAGCGGGATTAGCTCGCGGATACTGGCAGAGTGCGGATTTAACCGCGGAGAAGTTCGTGAGCGATCAGTACAGCGCAACGGATGCAGCGAGAATCTACCGGACGGGTGATCGCGGTCGCTATCTTCCGGACGGGAACATAGAGTTCACCGGCCGGATGGATGAGCAGGTAAAGGTGCGAGGCTTTCGCATCGAATTGGGAGAGATCCAATCCGTGCTTGCAGAGCACGAATCGGTGCTGGATGCGGTGGTCATTGCACTGGAAGACAAGGGCAGCGAGAAGCGTCTGGTGGCCTATATGGTTACTACGCAAGAAGCATCGAGAAATATCAGCGATTTGCGCAGTCACTTAAAGGAGAGACTACCGGACTATATGATTCCTTCAGCCTTCATCTATCTGGATGCGCTGCCGCTTACGAGCCACGGCAAGATAGATCGTCGAGCATTGCCCGCACCGGATGCTGAACGTCCCGCACTCGCCGAAGCCTTCATCGCGCCGCGGACGCCGGCCGAAAAAAGCCTCGCCTCGATCTGGACGAAACTACTTGGTATCAATCGCATCGGCATTAACGACAATTATTTCGAGCTTGGCGGCGACTCGTTGCTGGCAACACAACTCGCCTCGCAGGTGCGCAGTGTGTTTGAAGTTGAACTCCCACTTGTCGAGTTATTCCGGCATCCGACGCTCGCCGAGATGGCGGCCTCCATCGAAGAGACCATCATCGAACAGATGGAAGAGATAAGCGATGAAGAAGCCGAGCAGTTGTTATTGCCACAAAAAGGCACAAAAAGCACAAATGCAATTTAGCTTGTACGAGGGTGCGCCAATTCTGTTTTGATGATTAGCCCATCATCGATTTCAAGACGCGCGCCAGGCGCGGAATGCCCTCTTCGATTCGAGCCGTAGTCGGATGGCTGAAGTTCAGGCGGATGCTGGGCGTGCTCGATCGTTTGTTGTTCACGCTGAAGGCGTGGCCCGGAATGAAAGCGACCTGTTCATCTTCGACGGCCCTGCGAAACAGCTCGTCAACATCGACGGCCGGTGGCAACTCGACCCAAATGAAAAAACCGCAGTCCGGCTTTGTCCAGCGGGCAGCGTCTGGAAAATTCTCCGCGAGTGCGCGCATCATCGTGTCACGCCTGAGGCGGTACTGTGTGCGCAGCATATCGATTTGTGCGGGCAGTTGGCCCGTGTCGAGGTAAGCGTTGACGATGCATTGCGAGAGCGGCGCGGCGTCGATGTCCGTTGATTCCTTGATGACTGACAACGGCAGGATCAATTCTTCCGGGACGACGAGCCAACCTACACGTAATGCCGGCGCCAGAATTTTTGAGAATGACCCTACGTAAAAGACCCACCGCTCGCTCGAGGCACGTAAGGGTGGCAGCGGATTCTCATAGCACAAAAATCCATAAGCGTCGTCTTCAATAATGGGCACACGATATTGTTCGGCCAGCTCGACGAGGCGCGTACGCTTCGACGGAGACAAGCGCACGCTCAAAGGATTATGTCCGTCGGTGATCGAATAGATAAAACTCGGGCGCGCGCCGCTGCTCAAATATTGTTCGACAGCTTCAACGTCCATTCCCGTCTGCGCGTCGGTCGAAACCGTAAGGACCTTAGGCTGGAAGGGCTCAAGGACTTGCTGGAAACCAGCGTAAATTAACTCTTCCGTGATCACGCTGCCGCCCGGTTCGAGCAGCAGACGTGACAGCAGGCTCATGCCCTGCTGTGCGCCGGCCGTGAGAAAGATTTGTTCTTCACGACAGTTGATGCCGCGCCACTTCATCAATTCCCGCACGTGCTGTTTCAAAGACTGAAGCGGCGGACTGTATTGCAGTGCCACCGGGTTCACAGACAGCACGCGCTCGGCTGCCGAAGCTAAAGCGGCTGTGGGAAACAGCTCGACCGCGGGCATTCCCAGCGCGAAAGAGGTGATACCGGGTCGCGCAGTCGCGACCAGCATCTGCTGCAATGCCGATTGCCTCAATCCTCGCGCCCAACTTGCCAGTTCCGCTTGTTGCTGTGGCTGCAAACTCGAAGAGACTGTCAAATGATTCTTCCGGCCTTTCTACAAGTTTCCGCGCAACGACTGCTCACGCTCAATCGCTTCAAAGAGCGCCTTGATATTTCCGCCGCCGAAGCCGCGCGCGCCGTTGCGCTGGATGATCTCCATGAACGCGGTGGGGCGACCGTGCAGAGGCTTGGAGAAGACCTGAAACATCGTGCCACACTTATCTTGATCGACGAGAATACCCAACTCACGAAGCGACTTCTTGTCCACGTCGAGCGTGCTGACTCGCTCTTCCAGCGTCTCGTAGTAGGTATCGGGAGTGTAGAGAAAATCGATGCCATTGCCGCGTAGCGCGCGGATGGTCTGCACGATGTCGTCCGAGAGCAGCGCGATGTGTTGTGCACCGGGGCCATGATGAAACTTCAGATACTCTTCAATCTGCGAAGAGTGTTTGCTCGGGGCGGGTTCCATTAGCGGAAACTTGACGTGCCCGTTACTGTTTTCCACTACGCCTGAATTCATGGCAGTGTTTTCCGTCACGATATCTTCCTGGTGCGAGTGGTGAAAGTCGAAAACGTCGATGTAGAAATCGAACCAGTCTCTAAGCGAGTTGGGTTCAACACAGGCGGCGATATGGTCGAAGGCGGTGAGGCCGATCGGGTTTACCGGCGGAGGGTTTTTGAACGACTGGTAGCCTGGGAAGAATCGTTTGTCCATTCCCTCTCGATGGATGAAGGAGTGGACAGTATCGCCGTAGGCTGCGACAGTCGCCTTGACGAAGCGGCCTTCCTCCTGATCGAAGATGGTCGGCTCCATCACGGGACGCGCACCGCGTCGCACCGTCTCTGCAAAAGTGTATGGGACATCATCAACATCAAAGGCGATGTCTTTAACGCTGTCGCCATGAACGCGGACATGCTCGGCGAGGGGGCTATCGGGCAAGAGCGAGCTGGTGAAAATCAAGGTGATATTGTTTTGTTGCAGCACGAACGAGGTGCGATCGCGCTCGCCTGTTTCCAGTGATGAAAAGGCAATCGGCGTGAAGCCGAAAGCCATGCGATAAAAGTGCGCCGCTTGTGAAGCATTACCGACATAGAACTCCACATAGTCGATGTTTTTGATTTGCAACATAATGTAATCCCAGAGCGTTATTTCACTTTTTGTCGGGACAAGGGAGGAGGGTTTTACTCGAAACTTCGCCGCAAAGACTCTAACCGATTCGTCTCGATGGGCGAGCTGGGCTGAGAATGTTACCGTATGATAGCAAGTCTTGAGCGCGAGTGATAGCTTGCCGTGAGTGATGTTCGAAAAAGCTTAAAGCCTTCTCTGCAGACTCGCCTGCGCGAGGTGCACACGCAGCTTTTGAACGAGCAGAGAAACATGTGGTTCATCGAGCATCGTAAAATGATTGCCCCTCACCACTTCGATCTCTAACGAACTCTTTGCCAGACGACTCCAACCATATGTCGTATCCGTCAGTTCGTCATCCATCGTCTCTGCCGCACGAAAGAGAACCAGCGGTGCGGCACATGCTCGGGGGCGGTAAGCCAGCACGGCTTCGTTGTTGCTCCGGTAAACCTTGAAGAGATGATGAAGCTGCGTCAAATTAAAACCCTTTGGCAATATTTCTGACCTCTGTGCCAGTTTGAAGAGGTGTTTCAACTGAGACTCTTCGTCAAGGCTCAAAAGCTGCGCTGAGATATTCGCCAACTCGGTCGCTGGAAGTCCCAGTTGGAACGCGAAATTGGCCACCTGCATCGCCTGCTCATTCTCTTGTTTGAACCTGGCGGTGAAGGGAGTTATCGAATCAAACAAGATTACGAGTGCGACCTGCTGCCCTTGTTGCCGAAGTTGACACGCCATCTCGAAAGCAACGAGACCGCCCATGGACCAACCGCCAAGCACATACGGCCCGCCCTCCTGCACCGTGCGGATCGCATGGATGTAATCAGTCGCCATCGCTTCGACCCGCGTATGCGGCTCCTGCCCGCCCATCAACCCGCGCGCTTGCAGCGCATAGAAAGGCTGTGCCGGACCTAAACGACGGGCGAGACTGACATACGAAAAGACATTACCGCCGACCGCATGAACACAGAAAAAGGGAGACAACGACCCCTGCGGCTGGATGGACACGAGGGGCTGTTCCGAATCCGAAAACGGCAGGCGGAAAGAGCTACGAAGCGCAGGCTCGAAGAAGTTGTCCGTAGTTTCGGTGATGCCATACATATTAATAAGACGCGGCTGCGCATCGCCGTGACGTTCCATCCAATCCCTGAGGCTCGCCGGTTCCAGAGCTTCACCATCCAAAGAGACGCGCTCGTCAGGATAGTTGGCGATGCTCTCCAGAAGAATCTGAAAATGAGCGAGCATGCGGTTGATTGTGTTGGCGTCAAAGAGGTCAGAGCGATAGCCAAGATAGCCTTTCAATGCCGGGCCTTTATCCCAAATATTCAGTGACAGATCGAACTGTGTCGTCCCGCTCTCAATGTTTACCGATTTAATAGTTAGATCCTTCAATTCGATGGATTCGTCAGGTGTGTTCTGAAGCGCGAACATCGCCTGAATGATGGGCATATGGCTCAAATCTCTCTGCGGCTGAAGTTCTTCAACCAATTTATCGAAGGGAAACTCCTGATGTGCATACGCACCGAGCGCAGTCTCTTTGACCTGTGCGAGCAGTTGGCGAAATCTCAAATCGTCGCTGAAGTCCGCGCGCATGACGAGGGTGTTGATGAAGAAACCGATTAAGCCCTCGAGCTCTTTACGATTGCGACCGGCGATCGGCGTTCCGACGACGATCACATCCTGTCTGGCATAACGGTGCAGCAGGGTTTGAAAGGCTGCCAGCAGGACCATGAACATCGTTGCGCCTTCCTGTTTGCCTAGCTCTCTCAAGCCTCTCACCACGTCTTCCGCAACGATGAAATGTTCAAGCGACCCGCGAGAGCTTTCTATCGCAGGGCGCGGTCGATCGGTCGGAACTTCCAGGATAGGTGGCGCGCCGTCAAGTCGCTTCTTCCAGTAATCCAGTTGTGCCTCGAATACTTCACCCGTCAGCCACGACCGCTGCCATTGCGCGTAGTCGGCGTACTGAATGGGAAGATTGGGGAGCGTCGCTGGGGTGCCAATGGAGAATGAGTTATAGAGCGCGGCCAACTCATTCACCAGTACACTAATGGACCAACCATCCGAGATGATGTGATGCATCGCCAGGAGTAGCAGGTGATCTTCAACATTCAGGCGGAGCAGCGCAGCGCGCATGAGTGGGCCATTGACGAGGTCGAACGGCTCTCTAAGATTTTCGACGGCGAGATGGTGTGCTTCGGTCTCCCGCGCGGTCTCCGGCAGATGCGTCAAATCGAGCAACGGCAGCACCAGAGCAGCGTGCGAAGAGATGACCTGCATCGGCTGTGCATCAATCATTTGAAATGTTGTGCGCAGAACCTCGTGCCTCTGGACAATCTCGTTCAATGCCTGTTCCAGAGCCTTGACGTTGAGTTTTCCCAACAGCCGCGAGGCGACGGGCATGTTGTAAGCGGGACTCTGCGGGTTCATCTGTTGCAGGAACCAGAGTCGCTGCTGTGCAAACGATAGAGGAAAGAGGAAAACATCCTCGGTACCACTGTCTAAAGTCTCTTCGCTGTCAGGTATTGAAGAATCGAGATAAGAATCTTGCATCACGGCTGCGAATCGAAAATGCCTGCTGCTGGGCCGCACGCAAGGTGAGAGAATAGTTGGTGCGAAGCGACAGAATAAACCGAGAACATCTCCTTTTCAACCTGTTTCACTCGGTGGTGGTGCCCTAGTTTACCTCTGCGGATCTCTGCGGTCCTCTGCGTCTCTGCGGTGAATCGCACTTGACGAATAAATTCACCGCAGAGGCGCAGAGGACCGCAGAG
>Ga0065712_10067752_pt1 | contig 56880 bp, 43 predicted proteins | sample MisRhiReplicate1_FD_59099 | JGI IMG/M metagenome (GOLD analysis project Ga0065712, IMG submission 59099) | Miscanthus rhizosphere microbial communities from Kellogg Biological Station, MSU, sample Rhizosphere Soil Replicate 1: eDNA_1 v3... | ecosystem: Host-associated > Plants > Roots >...
ATTTCAACGGCGGCTGGCATTACGGTCACGCTGGCGCTGCACGACGAGCCGACGGCGACCCGCGAATACCTGCAAAGCCGACTGGGCGCTGCCGATCTGGCCATCTGGGATGCACGCGGACCCACCGAATACTCGGGTGAAAAAGTACTGGCGGCCAAGGCCGGGCATGTACCGGGCGCCGTCAACTTCGAATGGACGGCTGGCATGGACAAGGCACGCCAACTGCGCATTCGCGATGACATGCCACAGATTCTGCAGGACCTGGGCATCACACCCGAGAAGGAAGTGATCACCCACTGCCAGACTCACCACCGCTCCGGCTTCACCTATCTGGTGGCCAAGGCGCTGGGCTATCCCCGAGTCAAGGCGTATGCCGGCTCGTGGGGCGAATGGGGCAACCACCCGGACACGCCTGTCGAAAAATGACCAGGGCCGTGCTCATCTTTTCGAGCACCGCCCGTTTTCTTATCAAGTTCAGGAATACCCATGAAAGATCGTTTGTTTATTCTCAGTCAGTACCTGTTGCCGCATCACCTGCTGTCCCGTATTGCCGGTCTGGTTGCCGAATGCCGTGTGACCTGGTTCAAGAACGCCTTCACCGCCTGGTTCGTTCGCCGCTATCAGGTCGACATGTCGCAGGCACTGGTCGAAGACCTGACCGCTTACGAGCACTTCAATGCCTTCTTCACTCGCGCATTGAAAGCCGATGCCCGTCCGCTGGACAACACGCCGGGCGCGGTGCTTTCGCCTGCCGATGGCACCATCAGCCAGTTGGGCTCGATCGATCACGGCCGCATCTTCCAGGCCAAGGGTCACAGCTTCAGCGTGCTTGAACTGCTGGGCGGCGATCCAAAACTGTCCGCACCGTTCATGGGCGGCGAGTTCGCCACTGTTTACCTGTCGCCTAAAGATTATCATCGCGTGCACATGCCTCTGGCCGGCACGCTGCGTGAAATGGTTTATGTGCCTGGCCGTATTTTCTCGGTCAACCAGACCACGGCCGAAAACGTTCCGGAGCTGTTTGCCCGCAACGAGCGCGTTGTCTGCCTGTTCGATACCGAGCGCGGCCCGATGGCTGTCGTACTGGTCGGCGCCATGATCGTTGCATCGGTTGAAACGGTCTGGGCCGGGCTGGTCACGCCACCCAAGCGCGAACTCAAGACATTCAGCTACGACGAAGCCGCCCGTGCACCGATCCATCTGGAAAAAGGCGCCGAGATGGGTCGCTTCAAGCTGGGTTCTACAGCCATTGTGCTGTTCGGACCGAACCAGGTGAAATGGGCCGAGCAGTTGAGCGCCCTCTCCAAGGTTCAGATGGGGCAGGCGCTTGGCGCTGCGAAGCCGACCGCCGAAGCTTGATAGCCTCAGGCCATAATAGCTGCGTGGTTGCACCGATGCTGGTAGAGTCACAGCATCGGTGCGTAGGGATACGTCGCACTTTTTCAGCGGCATAGGGTCACATATTCCAATCGAAGGATGTGGCTCTTTGCCAGCATGGAGCCGCCGTCCGGACCAGAGAGTCGTTGGAGTTCACCTGTCACATGAGTAATTTGAGCCTTCCGCTGTTGTTGCGTGCCCCCACGCCAACGCAGTCGAGCCTGTCATTCAGTGAACCCACGCCCCGCGACCTCAAACGCTGGATATCCCGACTGCCCAAGGCAAACCTTGGCGAAATGGCCCGTCAGCTGTATCAGGGGCTCAGCGAACTCAACCAGTTGATTACCCCGAGCGACAATCGCCTGCAGATGCTGGAATTGTTGCGCCCCGAAGTCTATTTCGTCTGCAAGCACCTTGAGCGGCATTTTCTCAATCAGGCCATCGTGCTCGACGAACGCCCGCGCAAAGTCGCCAACCTGTGTCAGGCGCTGCAAAACCATCTGGCAACCGGCTACAAGCAGGTCATCCAGCAGATCGCCCCGCGTTACAGCAAGGACCAGAGCGCGATGCTGGCCATGGCGTTGCAGCGGGCTCTGCATGGCCTGAATGGACCTTTGATTCGTGCCAATCAACTGTATTGCCCGGTGCAGGAAGGCCTCTGGCTCGAACTTCACCAGCTCTACCAGATTGCCCGTCAGTTCCAGTTGCATCGCACCCAGGTAGACGAACCCCTGGCTCATCACACCCGCACGCTCAGCTCAGAGCAGACCTACGTGATCGCGCTTTTGATGGGGTGTTCGCGCTGCAACCAGATGCGCCAGTTGAACATCGGCAAGCTGGCCGACGCGCTTGAAGCGTGGAGCGCACTGGTGACGCTGCAGGTGCCCGCTGACGAGCACAGCCTGCTGGCTCTGGACCCTGCCAGCGACAAACCACCGCTGTACCGGACGCTGTTTACCGACGAACAAATGCCCAGGATGCTGGGGATTCAGCCGCTGGCGCTGGCGGATGCAATCAATCATTACCTCGCTCTGCCGGCCGATCAGCGCGGCCCTGCCAAGCTGCTCATTCCCACCGGCGTCAATACCGACCTGCTGCAACACCTTGCAGCAGCCTGGGGTGATGTGGCCGAGCGCACCTTCCAGCGCACGGCGGGCCAGGGCACGCTGAAACTGTGCATCGGTATGAGCGCAGTCCATTACTACGTTGCCGGGCAAAAGTCGTTCAGCGAACTGTTGCAGCTAAACACGACCAGCCACATTGCCGATTTCGCGCTCAAGGTGGTCAACGAGAACGACGACGATCCCTGGTCCTCCGCGTTCGATACCCAGCGCGGCAATACGTCGTCGGTTCTGCTGCCCTACGAGGAAATCGAATACCAGAAGTCCGACGCCGATGGCGACTCTGCCTCCAATGCGCAGCGTACTTTTCCGACCTTTGACGTGAACATCGTCAACCACAGTCCGGGCGGCTACTGCCTGGCGTGGCAGAAGGACGTGCCGCAGCAGTTGCAGGCCGGCGAGCTGGTGGGTATTCAGGATGATTCCGGACAGGGCTGGAGCATCGCCATTGTGCGCTGGGTCCGGCAAGTGCGCAGCGGCGGCACGCAGATGGGCATCGAGTTGATCGCACCCTTTGCCCAGCCATGCGGCATGCAACTGATCCGCGAATCGCAGAACAGCCAGTACCTGCGCACCCTGATGCTGCCGGAAGTACGGGCGATGGACAAACCGGCGACCGTGCTTGCACCTCGCCTGCCGTTTCAGGATGACAGCAAGGTCATGATCAACGTCAATGGCGAAGAGCGGCGCGCAACATTGAGCAATCGCCGCATCAGCAGCGCCAGCTACAACCAGTTCGAATATCAGATCTACGACGCGCCCAAGGCAGCCGAGAGCGAAAAACCCAAACCGGGGCAGGAGTTCGATTCGCTGTGGGGCTCGCTGTAACGGCCGCCATCACTTAAGCGATAACGGCCGCACCCTGCGATTTCAGCGGCTGGCTTCGCGGTCGCGAAACCCCAGCAGATACAGCACGCCATCCAGACCCAACGTCGAGATCGCCTGCTTGGCTGACTGCTTGACCAGAGGCTTGGCGCGGAAAGCCACACCCAGCCCGGCAATCGCCAGCATCGGCAGGTCGTTGGCTCCGTCGCCCACGGCGATGGTCTGCTCAAGACTCAGGCCTTCCTTGTGGGCCAGTTCGCGCAGCAGGTCCGCCTTGCGTTTGGCATCGACGATCGGCTCGACGGCCACACCCGTGACCTTGCCATCGTCCACTGCCAGTTCGTTGGCGAACACGTAATCGATACCCAGCTTCGCCTGAAGCTGCTTGGCAAAGTAAGTAAATCCGCCCGACAGAATCGCGGTCTTGTACCCCAGACGCTTGAGTTCCGCGAACAGGGTTTCGGCACCTTCAGTAAGACGCAGCGACGCACCGATCTCGTCCAGCACGCTGACGTCCAGCCCTTTGAGCAACGCCAGACGCTCCTTGAAGCTGGCACTGAAATCCAGTTCGCCACGCATGGCGCGCTCCGTGATTTCGGACACTTGCTCGCCAACGCCAGCCGCCTTGGCCAGCTCGTCGATCACTTCGGCCTCGATCAGGGTCGAGTCCATGTCGAAGACTGCCAGCCGACGATTACGACGGAACAGCGAATCCTGCTGGAACGCGATGTCGACGTTCAGGTCCTGCGCGACGGCGAGAAACTCCGCCTGCATGGCCTTCATATCACCGGGTTCGCCACGAACGGAGAACTCGATGCAGCCCTTGCCCTTGTCGGCTGGCGTATCGAGGGGCATGCGGCCGGACAAGCGATCGATCTGGTCGATGTTCAATCCGTATTTGGCCGTGATGGAGCTCACGCATTGCAATTGCTCGGCCGTCACTTTGCGGGTCAGCAGCGTCACGATATGACGCGCCTTGCCCTGACCTTCGACCCAGTGCTGATAATCCTCTTCGGACACCGCCGTGAAGCGCACCTGCTGGTCCAGCTTGTAGGCCGTGAACAGGATGTCCTTGAGCACGGAAGAACCTTGCTCGGTACCCGGAATTTCAACCAGCATGCCGAACGACAGTGTGTCGTGGATCACCGCCTGACCAATATCGAGAATGTTCACGCCACCCTGGGCGAGGACGCCGGTGATGGCCGCAGTGAGACCGGGACGGTCTACACCGGTGATGTTAATCAGGACGATTTCGCGCAAGGCGCACCCCCGCAGTGGAAAAAAACCGCATTCTAACCACTTTCAGTGACCATCGGGCACAGGCAGCGCTTTGCCGCTACAAGGTCGGTCGTTATACTGCCCGGCAACTTCACCGAAAGAGCCGTGCTCTGTGAACCGGCCCACGCCCGTTAAAACCGATAATTTCTTCCTGCTCATCTTTCGTGCCCTGCGTCATCGCCGTGTACCGATCGCTTTGCGCATTGCCAGCCATAACGTGATCCTGGTCGCGTTGGCGCTGGTGATCTACGCCGGTGTCATGGGCCTGCAGTTCAAGCAGGCCATGCATGAACAGGCTGACGCACTGGGGCAGGCCCTGACGACCCAGACCGCCACCTCGGCTACCGAGCTGTTGGTGTCCAACGACATCCTCAGTCTCAACGTGCTGCTGGGCAATCTGGTCAAAAATCCGTTGGTGGCGCATGCCGCGATCTACAGTGTGGATAACCGCATCCTTGCCGAAGCCGGCCAGCGCCCGAAAAACGGGCTTCTCGGTGAAGCCCAGGGCCTGTACGAGATCAAGATCACGTTTCAGGACGTGATGGCGGGCCACCTGCGCATCAGCCTCGACATGTCGCAATTCCAGCAGCCGATGACCATCAGCCTGCAAAGCATGGGCATATTGGCGGGCATTCTGCTGGCGCTTGCGCTGGCTTTGAGTCTGCGTCTGGGTCGCCACATTTCTACCCCATTGATGCAGATGCGCATCTGGCTGCGAGATATCGATCCCTACACGCCGGCTACCGATCGCCAGGATGAAATCGGTGATCTGGCGCGTCAGCTGCGTACATCCTTCGCCCCGCCCGTTCCAGAGCCTGAGCCGGTGCCGGAACCCGAGTACGAAGAAGAGGACGAAGGCGACGATCCTTATATGGAGCCGGACGAAAAACCGGGCCCCTCTTTCTCTGCGCGCGATACCGCACCTGTGGCCAAGCCTCGACTGCCTGCGCCACCGGTTCAACGCCGTATCGTTGCCGAGGAAGATGAAGAAGACGACGGCGATGATCCATTTGCCGAGCTGCGCGACACGTCCGACAGCGCAGGCTCAGCGCCCGCTGCCCGCCCGGTTGCCGCTCCGGTGGTGTCGAGCGAACCTCAGCACAGCGCCGTTCTGGCGGTACAACTGGGTGCGCAGGACCAACTGCGTCGCCTGCCCCGTGCACGCTTGACCGAATTGCTGCAACGCTACCGCGACTGCCTTGATCAAGCCGCCTCGCTGTACGAGAGCGAACTGCACACCCTGAACGATGGCAGCACGCTGATGCTGTTCCACAGCCAGGAAAGCGGCGACGACTACCTGACCAATGCCATCTGCTGCGGCGAACTGCTGCGTGCGCTGAGTCATGCCCTGCAGATCGAGGTGGCCGACAGCGGCATCACCTTGCAACTGCAATTGGGCCTGACGCTGGGTGAAGACCTGGGCGGCCTGAGTCAGATCGACCTGTTGCTGACTGAAACCGCGCAGGACGCACTGGCGCTGTCGCAACACAGCCGCAACCTGCTGCTGGTTGAGCGCAAGATCAACGACGATCCTCTGATCCGTCAACGCGCCCGCATCCGCCCTATCGCAAGCCCGGAAGGTGCATGCTGTGTAGAACGCCTGATGGAACCCTACCCGTCCATGCTGGAGCGTCAACTGGCGCGCATGCACGAGACGAACAAGGTCTGACGCATACACACTGATCGCTGATCGCGCTCAGAATAAAGCCCAATAAAAAGCCCGCATCGCTGCGGGCTTTTTGTTGGCTGCACCTTTAGAAGCGGAACACTTCAAGGTCAGTGCGTATCGGTGAAGCCATTGGAATTCTAGGCTTGTCGGCCTCTTTGGCGCGGGCCACAGGGGCTTTCTTCGGTTCTTCGAGCGGCTGCCAGGAGATCGGCTTGATGGCGGTGCTGACCTGATCGGCCAGACGCTGGAGCAGCATGCCTTGCGCCTTGACCTGATCGGCCGAGCTGCCCGCATGGACCTGCTCAAGGTGCACCAGACGGCTGTCGCGCACGTGTCCCTTGCGGTCCAGCAAACGCCATTGCGCATCCAGCACCGCAGGCTGCTTTGCACCGGAATCAAGGCGGGTAATCGACAACACCACCTGAACATCAGGCGAGAAGTTGGCAACTGCCGGGGCCAGCACGACGCGCTGACTGTCCAGTTTCCAGGCCAGTTGACGCAGCAATAGTTGATCGATATCCGACGACAGATTTCCCGCCCAGCGCCCATCGGGCGAAGCGGTCAGGGTGCCGTCAGGCTGTCGTTGCAGAAGGGTTTCGCGTTGCAGGTAGTCGGCCACCGAAACAGGGCCCAGCAAGACTGCCAGACCACTACTCTGTTTCGGCTGACCAGGCTCACCGCTGTCGAGTTGATAAAGCGCGGTCGGCTGGTGCACGCTGCAGCCAGCCAGACCCAGGACGCCGGTCATCAACAGGACAAGGGGAAGGCGTAGAAAATTCATCATCCCATCCAGGTGGCTGCCCCTCGGGAAGCCACAGTATAAGTACTTTCCAGACCCATGCAGGCACTGCGCCACGCTTGCGCCCCAAGACCCCATATCATCCGTGAATATTCGCCATGACTCCAGCGATTATGCATCGTACTTCATGGCAAAACGAAGAACACCCGCGTCAGATCAATGTTTTCAGCCATTTTCCACCAACAGGGCATCGACTCGCTGGAAGCCGCGCGGAAGTTTATTGCCGCGACGGCCGCGCTCGCCCTTGTAATGTTCCAGATCCTCGGGCTTGAGCGACAGCGTGCGTTTGCCTGCCTGAAGCACCAGCGTAGCGCCCTGTGCGATGACTGCAAGATCGGTGACGTATTCTTCACGACTCGCCACCCGCTCGCCGGGGATGCCAATGATCTTGTTGCCCTTGCCCTTGCCCAGTTGCGGCAGGTCGCTGATCTTGAACACCAGCAGACGGCCTTCAGTCGTCACCGCTGCCAGCCAGTTCTGCTCGCGGTCAGTCACCGGCCGAGGCAGGATGACTTTCGCGCCATTCGGCAGGCTCAGCAACGCCTTGCCCGCCTTGTTCTTGGCCTGCAGATCCTCACCCTTCACGACGAACCCGTAACCAGCGTCGGAGGCGATCACGTACAGCGAGTCATCGTCAGGCAGCAGCACGCATTCAAACGTCGCACCTGGCGGCGGCTGCAGCTTGCCGGTCAACGGCTCGCCCTGTCCGCGCGCAGACGGCAAGGTATGTGCGGCGACCGAATAGCTGCGTCCGGTGGAGTCGATGAACACGGCAAACTGATTGGAGCGCCCAATGGCTGACGTCTTGAAGCCATCGCCCGCCTTATAGGAAAGCCCGGTTGCATCGATGTCATGCCCCTTGGCGCAACGCACCCAGCCTTTCTCGGAAAGCACCACGGTGACTGGCTCGGTCGGCATCAATTCGTTTTCGGACAGCGCCTTGGCTTCAGCACGCGCCACGATAGGCGAGCGACGATCATCGCCATAGGTTTCCGCGTCAGCAATCAGCTCGGCACGCACCAGCTTGCGCAGCTTGGACTCGCTACCCAGCAATGCCTGAAGCTTGGCCTGCTCCTTGCGCAACGCATCCTGCTCGCTGCGCAGCTTCATCTCTTCCAGGCGCGCCAATTGACGCAAACGGGTATCGAGAATGTAGTCGGCCTGAATTTCCGACAGGTCGAAGCGTGCAATCAGCTCGGCCTTGGGATGTTCGGCCGTACGGATGATGTGAATGACTTCATCGAGGTTCAGGTAAGCCGTCAGCAAACCATCCAACAGGTGCAGACGATGCTCGACCTTGTCCAGACGGAACTGCAGACGACGGCGCACCGTTCCGATACGGAAGGTCAGCCACTCGCTGAGCAGTGTCTTGAGATTCTTGAGCTGCGGCTTGCCGTCCAGACCGATGATGTTGATGTTGACCCGGTAGCTGGATTCCAGCTCGGTGGTCGCGAACAGGTGCTGCATCAGCTCATCGAGCTCGACGCGGTTGGAGCGCGGAATGATCACGATGCGGCACGGGTTCTCGTGGTCCGACTCGTCACGCAGGTCGGCCACCATGGGCAGTTTCTTGGCCTGCATCTGAGCAGCGATCTGCTCCAGCACCTTGGCACCGGAGACCTGATGCGGCAGCGAGGTGACCACGATGTCGCCGTCCTCGATGCGGTACACCGCACGCATGCGTACCGAACCGCGACCGGTTTCATAAATCTTCAACAGGTCGGCGCGAGGCGTGATGATTTCCGCTTCGGTCGGGTAATCCGGCCCCAGGATGTGCTCGCACAGCTCCTGAATGGTTGCCTTTGGCTCGTCCAGCAAATGAACGCAGGCGCTGGCGACTTCGCGCAGGTTATGCGGCGGTACGTCGGTTGCCATGCCCACGGCGATACCCGTGGTGCCATTGAGCAGAATGTTCGGCAAACGCGCAGGCAGGACTGCCGGTTCGTCCAGCGTGCCGTCAAAGTTCGGTACCCAGTCCGCCGTGCCCTGCCCCAGTTCGCTGAGCAGCACCTCGGAATAGCGAGACAGGCGCGCCTCGGTGTAACGCATGGCCGCGAACGACTTGGGATCGTCCGGCGCACCCCAGTTGCCCTGGCCGTCCACCAGCGTGTAGCGATAGCTGAACGGCTGGGCCATCAGTACCATGGCTTCGTAGCAGGCCGAATCGCCGTGCGGGTGGAACTTACCGAGCACATCACCGACGGTACGCGCCGACTTCTTGTGCTTGGCATCCGCACCCAGGCCCAGCTCGCTCATGGCGTAGATGATACGGCGCTGTACAGGCTTCAGGCCGTCGCCGATATGCGGCAGAGCACGGTCCATGATCACGTACATGGAATAGTTGAGGTAGGCCTGTTCGGTGAAGTCAGCCAGCGAGCGGCGTTCTACGCCATCCAGGCTGAGGTCAAGGGAGTCGCTCATGCGGGCCTCATCATTGTGTTGACTGGCGCAGCAGCAAGTTGCCGCCGCGCTGTGTGAATTCGAGTTGTTTCATTGCGCTCATGCCCAGCAGCACCTGATCGCCTTCCAGACCCGGCGCAACAAGGGCGCGCACGTTGGTCAGGACAATGTCGCCCAGTTGCAGCCGGTCGAGCGAGGTCCGGAAACCCTGGCTGTTGCCGTTGGCCGTGCTGACCGTCACCGGCATGCCGCGTTTCAGGCCCAGGCTGTCGGCCATATCACCGGGGATGGCGACATCCGTCGCCCCGGTGTCGATCATGAATTCTACCGTCCGGCCATTGATCTGGCCGGCACTGACGAAATGCCCCTGACGATTGCCCGCCAACTGCACTTCGATATAACCGTCACCGTGCTGCGAAGAGACCACAGTATTGGGGTTCTGCTGCTTGTCTTCCCAGGCACCGAAAAAGCGTGTGGCCAGAAAGATACCGGCCGCCCAGGCCAGAATCATCAGGACCTTGCCCGCGCGCCTGCCGGGAACCGCCTGGCTCATTGACCTTCACTCCAGCCCGCCGCAGGTGCAGCGAAACGCCACACAATCGGGCGTTCTTCGCCATCGGCGCGGGCACCGGAATTGTTGTCGATGCCGATCCAGGCGCCAGTCTCATCCACCACCAGCGCCTCGGTCAGACCATAAGGCTGATCATAGCGACGCGACGGCAGCATGGCTTCCTTGGAAAACGACCAGCAACGCTCGATCTGTCCGGTTTCCAGCTCCCGGCGACAGATGCGATACACCGAACGCTCCAGGGTGAACAGCTTGCCGTTGTACAGCGATATATCGGAAAAATCGGTCGAGACCTTCTTGCGATTCTGTTCCGGCGGCAGCGTATCTTTCCCCGCTTCGGCCAGCAGCACGCAGCTTTGTCCACAGGTCCACTGATCCTTGTCACGCTGCACCACCAGCAGCCCGCGCTTCTCGCGTTCGGCCGCCAGCCAGATCCGGTCGCCCGCAGCGTTTACCGCAATGCCCTCGAAAATCGCATTGAAGTGCTGCAACATGCCGTTGGCGCGCGCCTGTTCAACCAGCGCTGCTGGCAATGGCAGCCAGACCGGAGCACCTTCTACCGGCACTTTCAGCACCGTGCCGTAGGCCTCGCTGACCAGATAACGATTGCCCGCCGCATCGCAGCTGATGCCTTCGAAGTCCATGCTGCCACCGCGCACTATCGACGACAGATTCGCCAGCGAGCGCAGACTCAGCGGCAGATAGCTCTCAGGTTTCGGCATATCGATGACATGCGGTTCGGCCTTCCAGGTGCGATCTGACACATCAAGGCTGTAAAGCAGGTTGTCGTCACGGTCGGAAACCGTCCACAACCGGCCATTGCACGAGGCGAGACCCGACAGATTACCGCCGACCATACCGTCTACCGGATGCTCGGATTGCAGTTTCAGGGTCTCGAGCGGCGCCGCAAAAACCGGCGCGACCACAAGGGACAGGGCGGCGAGCCAGGCTCGTATCAAATCATGACCTCGGCGAGGTTGCCTTTCGATTCGAGCCAGCTTTTGCGATCACCGGCGCGCTTCTTGGCCAGCAGCATGTCCATCATTTCCGAGGTCGCCGCGTAATCATCCAGCGTGAGTTGCACCAGACGCCGGGTGTTCGGGTCCATGGTGGTTTCACGCAACTGCGGCGGGTTCATTTCGCCCAGGCCCTTGAATCGGGTGACCTGCGGCTTGCCGCGCTTCTTCTCGGCCACCAGACGATCAAGAATCCCGTCGCGCTCGCTCTCATCCAGCGCGTAGTAGATTTCCTTGCCCAGGTCGATGCGATACAGCGGCGGCATGGCCACGTACACATGGCCTGCGTCGACCAGCGGACGGAAGTGCTGAACGAACAGCGCACACAGCAACGTTGCGATGTGCAGACCGTCCGAGTCGGCGTCGGCCAGGATGCAGATCTTGCCGTAACGCAACTGACTGATATCGGCCGCGCCCGGATCGACACCGATGGCGACCGCGATGTTGTGCACTTCCTGACTGGCAAGCACTTCGCCGCCGTCCACTTCCCAGGTGTTCAGAATCTTGCCGCGCAGGGGCAGAATCGCCTGAAATTCCTTGTCGCGCGCCTGCTTGGCCGAACCGCCCGCAGAGTCACCCTCGACCAGAAACAGCTCGGAGCGCGCCGGATCCTGCCCGGCACAATCGGCCAGCTTGCCCGGCAATGCCGGACCTTGGGTAATGCGCTTGCGCTCGACCTTCTTGCTGGCCTTCAGGCGGCGACCGGCGTTGTTGATCGCCAGATCGGCCAGTTGCAGGCCCAGCTCGGAGTGGGTGTTGAGCCACAGGCTGAATGCGTCCTTGACCACGCCAGAGACGAACGCGGCCGCTTCACGTGAGGACAGACGCTCTTTGGTCTGGCCGGAGAACTGCGGTTCCTGCATCTTCATCGACAGCACGAACGCGATGCGCTCCCAGACGTCTTCCGGCGCCAGCTTCACGCCACGCGGCAGCAGGTTGCGGAATTCGCAGAACTCGCGCATCGCATCCAGCAGCCCCTGGCGCAGGCCGTTGACGTGGGTGCCGCCCTGCGCGGTCGGGATCAGGTTGACGTAGCTTTCCTGAACGCTGTCGCCGCCTTCCGGCAACCAGAGCAAAGCCCAGTCGACCGCTTCCTTGTTGCCCGCAAAGCTGCCGCAGAACGGCTCATCCGGCAGACGCAGAAACTCGGTGACCGAGTCCTGCAGATAGGAACGCAGGCCGTCTTCGTAATGCCACTCGACTTTTTCGCCGGTGGATTTGTCTTCGAAGCTGACCAGCAGGCCCGGGCACAGCACAGCCTTGGCCTTGAGCACATGCTTGAGGCGGCTGACGGAGAACTTCGGTGTGTCGAAATACTTGGGATCGGGCGCGAAATACACGCTGGTACCGGTGTTGCGCTTGCCAACCGTACCGATGACCGCCAGCTCAGTGGCCTTGAAGCCATCGGCGAAGGTCATTTCGTATTCGTTGCCATCACGCTTGACCCGCACCCGGACCTGAGTGGAAAGCGCGTTGACCACCGAAATCCCCACGCCGTGCAGGCCGCCGGAAAACTGGTAGTTCTTGTTGGAAAACTTGCCGCCCGCGTGGAGCTTGGTCAGGATCAGCTCGACGCCCGACACGCCCTCTTCCGGGTGAATGTCCACCGGCATGCCGCGACCATCGTCGGACACTTCAAGAGAGTTGTCGGCATGCAGAATGACCTGCACCGACTTCGCGTGACCGGCCAGGGCTTCGTCGACACTGTTGTCGATGACTTCCTGCGCCAGGTGATTGGGCCGCGAGGTGTCGGTGTACATGCCCGGACGTTTGCGAACCGGATCGAGGCCCGAGAGGACTTCGATGGCGTCTGCGTTATAAGAGCTAGCGCTGGGATTGGCCATGGGTTCTCGTTATCAATCGTTCATTAAATTTCGGGAGTTGAATGTTCTTTATATGCCTTTGATCGGCAGTCATTTACAGCGCTGACAGATCAATCCCTTGCAACAGGCTCGGGGCAAACCCGGCAAAACTCAGCAGCGCCGGCATTTGCTCGGCAAAACCCTGATAGCTGTGGTCGCCACCGGGCTGGATGCGCAATGCGCAGGCACGGTAGAAAGCCTGGGCGCGGCGGTAATCCAGCGTCTCATCGCCCGTCTGCAGCCAGACCTGAATCTGCTGCGGATCCTGGGGAGCAGGCACTTCCAGCTCCGCCAGCGCGTCGATATGGTCTTGCGTCAGTTGCCACTGCTCACCGGTGTACAGATTCTGCTGCGTGCCAAGAAACCCGTCGAACAGTTGATGCGGATTGACAGCCGGGTTGATCAGCACGGCCTTGAGACCGTGGCGCTGCGCCAAATGAGTCGCATAGTAGCCGCCGAGCGAGCTGCCGACCAGCAAAGGCCGACCCAGCGCAGCAATGGCCGACTCAAGCTGAACCATGGCCTGGCGTGGATGATGATGCAGTTCAGGGACTTGAAGCTGTTCGGCAAGACCCAGCGTCTTCATCAGCGCGAGCAGTTGGCAGGCCTTTTTCGACAAAGCCGAGCTGTTCAGGCCATGGATGTACAGCAATGAGGGGGTTTCACTGGTCACGCTGCCGCTCCTGGGTGCAAAGCAAAGCCGCGCAGTTTACAGGGACTAACGCGACAAAACCTTACTGGAAATAGTTACGTAAGACGATTCAGTAGCCGGTGCCGCCGTAATCGGCCTCGAACACCATGCCCACCACGCGGGAAACCCCCGTTTCAAGCTGTCCGTCGTCGTGCAAACGCAGCCAGCGATAACCTGGCGCGAGGGTGTCCAGCTTGAAGTCCTCACTGCCCGGCGCGAACTGAATGCAGGTCGAAGGTGAAGCCAGCAACCGCACACCCTGGCGCATCTGGTCGAATTCCTGATGCACATGCCCCCAAAGCACGGCGCGGACCTGTGGAAACCGATCCACAACCGCGAAAAACGCCTCGGCGTTGCGCAAACCAATGGGCGCCATCCATTCACAGCCGATCGCCACCGGATGATGATGCAGGCAGACCAGATGATGCCGGTCGGGCGCTTCGCTCAACGACTGCGCCAGCAGCTGCAACTGTGATTCAGCCAGAAAACCCGGCACCGAGCCCGGCACCGCAGAATCCAGCAACGTGACACGCCACTGGCCGATATCCAGCACCGGCTCCAGCAACCCGGTCCCCTGCGCCACCTGTTCCATCTGCGGCAACTCGTCGTGATTGCCGGCAAACCAGCGCGCAGGCGCTGCGATCTGTCCGCTGAGCCGACGAAACGCCTCATACGACTCCACGCTGCCATCCTGGGAAATATCCCCACTGGCAATCATCACATCAACATCCGACTGCTCGGCCAGCACACGTTCGACCACCTTTTCCAGGCTGTCACGGGTATTCATGCCCAGCAACGTGCCGTCCGCCTCGGCAAACAGGTGGCTGTCGGATAGCTGGACCAGCAAAACTGACGATGAAGGGGCTGCGCTCGGCAAGGCCGTCTCCTGGAAGGGATTCAGCGCGATTATGTGACGGCGAGCGATACGGGTAAACCCGGAATGTGGGTGTGGGTCACATTTGCTGGATGTCAGGGGATACGCTGGCTTCTGGCGCGAGTTTTGCGAACGGCTTGTGCAATCAACGCACCCAGCGCCATACCTGCCAACCCGGCACACAGCAGGTAGCCTAGCGCTTGCTCATAGGGCATTTCAGGCCAGTAGTGACCGAGAATCAGCACTGTAAAAACGATGCCAAGTAGCAGACCGGACAGTGACGCCGATAAAGCTCGTAATGCGACCATCATCACCTGACCCTTCAAGCGTTAATCCGAAAAACCAATCGTCACAAATACCTCACAGCCTTCATCATCGATAATCGCTCTGGCTTGAGCAAAAGACGGGCCGAATTCAGAGGCAAGCTTGGCGCTCCAACTTCCTGCCGATGCATTCGCGACAACCGTCGATTCAGGCAACGAAAGATTCTCAAAAAGTGCCGTCACCTCGAGCAGATTCATCCAGAACTGATTCTTGGCTGGCAAATTATCCGATTTTCCCAGATGTATTCGGATGACCGTGGCTCCGGCAGGGGGTTGGCAGGTCCGTTCGGCCGACAAACACCCGGCGTCGGCGAATAGTTGCCTCTGGTGTCGTAAACACCCATGGCGGTGAACTCCTTGTATCAATGATCACGCGTCCATGCGCTGGGGCGGTGCAGTTCAGTCGGTCGTGAACCCTGGCTGAACGTAAGCAGATGAAAAACAGCCGGCGAGTTTAAGCGCTGGCGCGAGTTCGTCCAGCGTCAAGAAGGATCGGGAAATTTCGGAAGCGAAAGCTGAAACGTATTCAGCAAAATGCCGCCCATGAATAGCGGCATCTGTCAGCAGAGCGTGTCAAAACGTATCGAAAAATGAATCAGCGGACCGCTTCGAACTCATGTCCGCAGGCCAGACAGTGGCTCAGCCATTCGCCCAGAAACAGATTGAGTTGGGCCTTTTCGTCCGGCTGGTGCATGTCGGCGTTGGGGTACGGATAGATCCCCCGGAAGCGACGGGCGTGTTCGGCGCCGATGACTTCGGCCATGCGTGCGTCGTGGTAGACCTGTACTTCCAGACTGGGTATTGGCAGCCATGGCAGGCTGTGTTCCTGGCGCACCTGCAGGGTGGTGGTGTACGGACAGTCGAGCAGAACCTCGACTGCCAGCACGCCCAGCATCTGGTCACCCTGGGTCACCGCAACGCGCCGTGAGCGCTGTTCGTTGCGCATGTCCGGCAACAAACGCATCAAGCGCGCGTAGTTGGCCTCGCAGGCAGCCTGCAGCCCGGCAAGATCAACACGGTAGCGCTCGCGCAGTAGATTCACGACCATAACCCCCTTATTTCAGCGCGGTTCAACGCCAGCCATTGCAAGGCGATGATCGTTGCCGCGTTCATGATTCTTCCATCAGCCACGGCCTGCATCGCATCGTCGAACGACCAGACTGTCACGCGGATGTCTTCGCCTTCGGCTTCAAGCCCGTGCAGGCCGCCCGCCCCCTGACTGTCGCACTGCCCCATGAACAGGTGAACGAATTCGTCACTACCGCCCGGCGAAGGAAAGTATTTGGTGATCGGCCATAGCGCGCCGAACACAAGCCCAGCTTCCTCTTCTGCCTCACGATGAGCAACTTCTTCCGGTTGCTCGTCCTTGTCGATCAGGCCGGCCACCAGTTCGATCAGCCAGGGGTTGCCAGTCTTCTCGACGGCACCTACGCGAAACTGCTCGATCAACACCACTTCGTCACGTTTGGCGTCATAAGGCAACACGCAGACGGCATCGTGACGAACGAACAGCTCGCGACTGATTTCCTGACTGGTACCGCCGTTGAACAGCTCGTGACGCAGGTACAATTTGTCCAGCTTGTAAAAACCTTTGAAGCAGTTTTCCCGCCGGGTAATCTCGAAAGCCGTCGGTACTGATCGGGTGGTCTGAGTCATGGTTTTCTCGCTTGCGGCTATCTTGAACTTCCAACCATCCTAACGCGCATCGACCACTGGATGCAGCCCCCTTAAATAAGCAGGGTAGACGGCCGCTACGTAAAACAATTCTAATCCGCCCAGCGGCGAACCGAACCGGGCCTTTGCAGTCCAACCTGCCTGCATACGCACAACACGACCGCCTTTACTGACTCTGCCAAGGATCAACATGTCGTTACTGAGGATCACTTCACTGGCCTGCCTGGCTCTTTTGCTGGGCGCCTGCCAAAGCCTCTTCACGCCCAACATGCGCGCACCGCTGCAGGTTCAGCGTGATGCTTCCGAGCTGATCAAGCCAGGTTGCACCACTGCCGACTGCCCGCTGGTGAACATCGATACCGTGCATTTTCCTGACGAGCCAAAGCTGGACGCCATCGTCCAGAAGACGCTGCTGCAACTGACTGTCGCTGACAGCAGCACGCCGCCGCCCGCGTCGATCAAGGCTTATCAGGAGCAGTTCCTGAACCGTGCCCAGGGCCGCAACAGCAGCTACCTGCAAGCCAAGGTACGCGAGCAGCATGACGGTATCGTGGTCGTCGAGCTGTCCAGTTATCTGGATAACGGCGGCGCTCATGGCAACCCTGGCCGGGCATTCATCAATTATTCACGCCAGCAGCAGAAGGTGCTGACGCTGGCCGACATGGTAATTCCAGGCAAGGAGCAGGAGTTCTGGCAGAAAGCCGAACTGGCTCATCAGGGCTGGCTGGTGTCGAGCAAGATGAACGAAGACGCTGCATTCGTGCAGACCTGGCCGTTCAAGCGCACGCCGCACATTGCCCTGACCTACGGCGCAGTGATCCTCAAGTATCCGGTGGAAACCATCGCGCCCTACTCCATGGGCCACATCGAGCTGAAGATTCCTTACCCTCAGCTCAATGGCATCATCAAGTCGGAACTGTTTCCCGGCCGCGGCTGATCGCACGACCGATCAACAGTTGCAGCACGCCAGCGACGATGAGCGCTGGCAGTGTTGCGCCGACATCCGGATACAGGTTGGCCAGCAGGTGGTACGTGCTGATACCGCCCAGCCAGGCCAGCAGACTCATCCAGCGCAAGCCACTCGCCGCGACCTGACTGCCGCGACGACGCAGGATGAAGTGATCCACCAGCACCACGCCGAACAGCGGCGCGAACACCGAACCGATCAATAAGAGAAAATTCTGGTACTGCGCCAACGGTGCGAGACACGCGATCAGCGTGCAGACGATGCCGATGAACAGCGCCAGATGCTCGACCTTGATCCGGGTCAGCAACGCCGTGGACACTGCCGCCGAGTGAATATCGGCAAAGGCGTTTTCCGACTCGTCCAGCAGAATCAACAGCAACGGAATCCCCAGACCCGCGCCGGCCAGTGCCAGCAGCAGCGCATTCGTTTCGCCACTTGGCGCGAACGCCAGGGTGTAGGCGACGCCCAGCCCCATCAGCCAGAAGTTGCCGATAAAGAAGCCCACAGCGGTGCCACCGAACACGTTGCGTGCGCGCTGGCCGAATCGGGAGTAGTCGGCGATCAGTGGCAGCCAGGAAAGCGGCATGGCGATGGCGATGTCGAAACCCACGGCAAATGGCATCGACCCGTCACCCGCGCGCGCCCAGAGTGCGGCCAGATCAGCCTTGGTCAACAGGTTCCAGGTCAGCCACAGGCAGGCCGCAAGTAACAGCCAGATACCCCAGCGGCGCAGGATCTGACGCACAAAGGTCAACGGCCCGCCGACGGCCAGCAGGGTCGCCAGCGCACCGAAGAACAACGTCCAGAGCAACGGATTGGCCCACAGACTGCCTTCCGCGAAAGCACGTGCGCCCAGCAGGCTGGCGGCGTCGCGCATGACGATGATCTCGAACGAGCCCCAGCCGATCAGTTGAAGCAGGTTCAGCACGGCAGGCAACGACGCGCCCTTGCTGCCGAGGCTGAGTTTGAGCGCGGCCATGGACGACAGGCCTGTATCGGTGCCGATCACCGCCACGCTGGCCAGAAGCAGGACGCCGACCAGGGTGCCGAAAAGTATCGCCAGCAATGCGCCGGACATGCCCAGCCCCGGCGCCAGCAAGGCACCGGTCTGCAGCACCATCAGGCCAATGCCCAACGAGAACCACAGGGAAAACAGATCGCGCCCGCCGAATACCCGCTGACTGGCAGCGATGGGTGTGTCGGGGGAATAAGTGCCGGGTGTATTCACGGTTCTGGCTCGTTAGGAAATGAGTGATGTATCGTCTTGCGGTTCGGACGCGCAGCGTCCTGAGCGGCATTCCCACGCAGGAGCGTGGGCATGCCGCCCGTGACGCTCCGTGTCACATCACGGAGCGCACACAGACAGCAGGCGTGTCAGACCTTTTTATAGAGCTGACTGCCTTCCTGTTTGAAACGCTCGGCCTGATCCGCGAGACCCTGGGCGACGTCTACATCGACGGCCTCGATTCGCTGATTGGCCGCGTACTCGCGCACTTCCTGGGTGATTTTCATCGAGCAGAATTTCGGGCCGCACATGGAGCAGAAGTGCGCGACCTTGGCCGAATCCTTGGGCAGGGTTTCGTCGTGATACGAGCGCGCGGTGTCCGGGTCCAGGCCCAGGTTGAACTGGTCTTCCCAGCGGAATTCGAAGCGTGCCTTGCTCAAGGCGTTGTCGCGAATCTGTGCGCCGGGGTGACCTTTGGCCAGGTCAGCTGCGTGAGCGGCGATCTTGTAGGTGATGATCCCGGTTTTCACGTCATCCTTGTTCGGCAGACCCAAATGCTCTTTCGGCGTGACGTAGCAGAGCATGGCGCAACCGAACCAGCCGATCATCGCAGCGCCGATGCCCGAGGTGATGTGGTCGTAACCCGGCGCGATATCCGTGGTCAGCGGGCCAAGGGTGTAGAACGGTGCTTCGTCACAGCACTCCAGTTGCTTGTCCATGTTCTCCTTGATCAACTGCATCGGCACATGGCCCGGGCCTTCGATCATGGTCTGCACGTCGTGCTTCCAGGCGATCTTGGTCAGCTCACCCAGAGTCTCCAGCTCGCCGAACTGGGCCGCGTCGTTGGCGTCGGCAATCGAGCCCGGACGCAGGCCATCGCCCAGCGAGAAGCTGACGTCGTAGGCCTTCATGATTTCGCAGATGTCTTCGAAATGGGTGTAGAGGAAGTTCTCCTTGTGATGCGCCAGGCACCACTTGGCCATGATCGAACCGCCACGGCTGACAATGCCGGTCACGCGCTTGGCCGTCAGCGGTACGTAGCGCAGCAGCACACCGGCGTGGATGGTGAAGTAATCGACGCCCTGCTCGGCCTGTTCGATCAGCGTGTCGCGGAACAACTCCCAGGTCAGGTCTTCGGCCGCACCGCCGACCTTTTCCAGCGCCTGATAGATCGGCACCGTGCCGATAGGGACCGGCGAGTTGCGGATGATCCACTCGCGGGTTTCATGAATATGCTTGCCGGTGGACAGGTCCATGACCGTGTCCGAGCCCCAGCGAATACCCCACGTCAGCTTGGCGACTTCTTCTTCGATGGAAGAACCCAGCGCACTGTTGCCGATGTTGCCGTTGATCTTCACCAGGAAGTTGCGACCGATGATCATCGGCTCCAACTCGACATGGTTGATGTTGGCTGGAATGATCGCGCGACCGCGGGCGATCTCTTCGCGCACGAACTCGGCGGTGATTTCCTTCGGGATACTCGCACCAAAGCTGTGCCCGGCGTGCTGCTGAGTCAGCAGGCCGGCGGCACGCGCTTCCTGAAGCTTCATGTTTTCGCGGATGGCGACGTATTCCATCTCGGCGGTGATGATGCCCTGACGCGCATAGTGCATCTGGCTGACGTTCGCGCCTGCCCTGGCCCGGCGCGGGTTGCGCACGTGGGCAAAGCGCAGCGCGGTCAACTCGGCATCGCTCAGGCGCTGCTGGCCGAAGTTCGAACTCAGGCCCGGCAGACGCTCGGTGTCGTTACGCGAGTCGATCCACGGCGAACGCACGTCGGCCAGGCCTTTGCGCACGTCGATGATCACGTTGGGGTCGGTATAGGGACCGGAAGTGTCGTAGACCGTGACCGGGGCGTTGATCTCGCCACCGAAGTCGGTCGGTGTGATATCCAGAGTGACCTCGCGCATGGGCACGCGAATGTCGGGACGCGAGCCCTGGACGTAGATCTTCTGCGAACGGGTAAACGGCTGTACCGATCCGGAATCGACCTGCGCCGACTCGCTCAAGTGGGGTGCGTTTCTTGGTTTTATGCTCATCACGGTCTCTCCAGACATCCACTGTGGATTTATTGTCGGAGTAACCTGATCGGGACGGACGGGTGCACTCAAGAAGTGCTGAGTATCGAGAGAGGCGTGCTGTTCATTGATTGAACGATCGACCCCGGACGACACTCAAGAGGACTCGCCGGGTGACGAGAAATCTTGTTCCCTACGCAGGCGCTAACCTGATCAGGTTCAACGGGATCCGGTTTAACCGATCTCAGCCTCACAGCAAGGCACCCCGACAAGAACGGCATCAGTCTATGCCGCGTCGAGGCTGTAAAGCCAGCGCAATTGCGTGGGCATCGATAAATGGCTGAAATGGCCGATTGTTGCGTTCTGCGTCTGGCTCTACACTCGCTATCCCGGTTTTTTCATCCAACCGTGACTATTTTCTTCATGAACAGGGAACGCCTCATGTTGCGCAAACTTTCGTTGGTCGTGGCAGTTTCATTTGCGTCCAACGGACTGACCTGGGCAGCCGATGTGCCGCTGCCGACCAAAACGGGTCTGGTGAACGTCTACGAGCAGGCGGTGGACAACAACGCCGATCTGGCCGCGGCACGCGCCGATTACGCTGCGCGCAAGGAAGCCGTGCCTCAGGCGCGTGCCGGTCTGCTGCCCAATCTTTCCGGCAGCGCTCAGGCCAACAACACACGCACCAGCATTGACCAGCCCAGCAGGATCGCAACCCGTAGCGGTACGGTTTATCAGGCGACCCTGAGCCAGCCGATCTTTCGTGCCGACCGCTGGTTCCAGCTCCAGGCCGCCGAAGCGGTCAACGAACAGGCCGCGCTTGAGCTGTCGGCCACTGAACAGAACCTGATTCTGCAATCGGCGCAGAGCTACTTCAGCGTCCTGCGTGCACAGGACAGTCTGGCCGCGACCAAGGCCGAGGAATCGGCATTCAGGCGCCAGCTGGATCAGGCCCGGGAGCGCTTCGACGTCGGCCTGTCGGACAAGACCGACGTGCTGCAGGCGCAGGCCAGCTATGACACTTCGCGCGCCAGCCGCCTTCTCGCCCAGCGTCAGGTAGACGATGCGTTTCAGGCGCTGGTAACCCTGACCAATCGCGAATACAACTCCATCGAAGGCATCGTCCACACTCTGCCGGTGCTGGCGCCGACGCCAAACGATGCCAAGGCCTGGGTCGACACCGCAGCCCAGCAGAACCTCAACCTGTTGGCCAGCAACTACGCAGTCAACGCCGCCGAAGAAACCTTGCGCCAACGCAAGGCCGGACACGCGCCGACGCTGGATGCCGTCGCAACCTATCAACGTGGCGATAACGACGCGCTGGGTTTCAACAACCCCAACTACACCGGGCAGAACTACGGCGGTGATGTCGAGCAACGCACGATTGGTGTTCAACTGAACATTCCGATCTACAGTGGCGGGCTGGTCAATTCGCAGGTGCGCGAAGCCTATTCAAGGCTGAGCCAGAGTGAACAGCGCCGCGAAGGCCTGCGTCGTCAGGTGGTGGAAAACACCCGTAACCTGCACCGCGCCGTGAACACCGACGTGGAGCAGGTTCAGGCGCGCAAGCAGTCGATCATCTCCAACCAGAGCGCACTGGAAGCCACGGAAATCGGTTATCAGGTGGGGACGCGCAACATCGTCGACGTGCTGGATGCGCAGCGTCAGCTATACGCCTCGGTGCGCGACTACAACAACACGCGCTATGACTACATCCTGGACAACCTGCGCCTGAAACAGGCCGCTGGCACGCTGAATCCGGGCGACCTGCAGGACCTGTCGCGCTATCTGAAATCCGACTACAACCCGGACAAGGATTTCCTGCCACCGGATCTGGCAGCGGCGGCACGCAAGAACTTCGAAAGACCGGCCCAGCGCTGAGAGCGGCAGCCTGAACACCGATCGTGCCCACAGCTCCGCGTCACACTCAAGAGCGGACGCGGAGCGTCCTGAGAGGCATTACCACGCAGAGCGTGGGAACGATCCCATACCGCATTCCTTCAGGTCGATTTGTGTATAACGCCGAGCGCAGAGCGTGGGCATGCAGCTCGTGACGCTCTGTGTCACATTCTCTGCATCAACCGCCCGATTCCATCCAGCAAACGCTGCAGTGCGCCCTGATTGGCCTTCATCACACCCAGACCCGCTTCAGCCATGGTGGCTGCGAGCTTCGGCTGATCGAACAGGCGCTGCACGGCGACCGCCAGTGCGGCTGAATCGCTCACCTCTTCCAAGGCTCCGGCAGTGCGCAGCATGGCGGCGATTTCAAGGAAGTTGAACAGGTGCAGGCCGCTCAGCACCGGCTTGGCCAGTGCTGCCGGTTCCAGCAGGTTATGGCCGCCATTGGGCACCAGACTGCCACCCACGAACGCGTTGTCCGCCAGCGCATACAGAAACAGCAGCTCGCCCATGGTGTCGCCCAAAAGTACCGACACGTCTGGCGTAACGGCCTGCGCGCTTGAACGCCGGACCGTCTTGAAACCCTGCTGCTGACACAACCCATGCACGCTGTCGAAACGCTCGGGATGGCGCGGCACCAGAATCAGCAAGGCATCGGGATGGCTCGACAGCAGCGTGCGATGCGCCGCCAGCACGCTCTCGTCTTCGCCCGCATGGGTGCTGGCTGCGATCCACACCGGACGCTGCGTGGCCTGCCACTCTTCCCGCAACCTGGCAGCGCGCTCCAGCAAGGCAGGGTCGATGCTCAGGTCGAACTTGATCGTGCCGGTCACCGTCACGCACTCAGGCCGCGCGCCCAGATCACGGAAACGCTGGGCCTCGACTTCAGTCTGCACAGCGAACCAGGCCATTTCGGCGAGCATCGGCCTTGTCAGTTTCGCAAAACGGCCATAACCCCGCGCCGAACGCTCCGACAGCCGAGCGTTGGCCAACACCACCGGAATACCGCGCTTGCTGCATTGATGAATATGATTGGGCCACAGCTCGGTTTCCATGATGATGCCCAGGCGCGGCTGCACATGATCGAGAAAGCGCCCGGCCGCCCATGGCAGGTCATAAGGCAGGTAACAATGTTGAATACGCGGCTCGTTGGCGAACATCGCCTTGATTCGCTCCGAACCTGTGGGCGTCATGCAAGTCACAGTGATCGGCAGTTCGGGATACTGCGCCAGCAAGGCGCGGAGCATGGGCGCGGCAGCAATGCTTTCGCCGACCGACACCGCATGCACCCAGAGACCGCCACGCTGCATCGGCGGCAGGCCCATGGCGAAGCGCTCGCCGATGCGCTGGCGATACGCAGGCGCCTTGCGAGCGCGCAACCACAACCGCAGGGCAACCAGCGGCAGGCCCAGATGAAACAGGAAGGTGTAGAGGGTTCTATTCATGGGCGCGGAGTTTATCAGCCCGCCTGCGCAATGCCACAACGACATGAAGACGCAGACACGATGGCGGGCGGCGTGTGAATCATCAGGTCGGTCACCACCGTCCTTTAGAATGCGCTGTCTCATACAAGGAAAAGATCATGAATCCGTATTACCTGCTGGGCGTCGCAATCTGCGCCGAAGTCATCGCCACCACCTCGATGAAAGCGGTGAAAGGCTTCAATACACCGCTGCCCCTGCTGCTGGTCATTGGCGGCTATGCGATTGCGTTCTGGATGCTGATTCTGGTGATGCGCACCATTCCCGTCGGCATCACCTATGCCATCTGGTCGGGCATGGGCATTGTCATGGTGAGTATCGCGGCATTCCTGGTCTACGGTCAGAAACTCGACCTGCCCGCTCTGCTGGGCATGGGAATGATCGTGGCGGGTGTAGTGGTCATCCAGGTGTTCTCGAAAACCGCCGGGCATTGAAAGTCCGTTCCCTTATAATGGCTGCAATCTTTACTCACTGAGGTGCCCATGCCATCTGTTATTTCCACTGACGTCCTGATTGTCGGGGCTGGCGTTGCCGGCCTCTGGCTCAATGCCCGGTTGCGTCGTCAAGGGTTCTCGACAGTGCTGGTAGAAAGCGCAAGCCTGGGTGGCGGGCAGAGCCTCAAGTCTCAGGGAATCATCCACGGCGGCGCCAAGTACGCGCTGCACGGCGCCCTGTCGGGAGCTTCGGAAGCCATCGCCGATATGCCGCGCCGCTGGCGTGAAGCCCTCGAAGGCAAGGGCGAGCTGGACCTCTCGGGCGTGCGCCTGCTGTCCGACGCCCATTACCTCTGGTCGCCGGGCACGATCGCGGGCAACCTGACCAGCTTCTTCGCCAGCAAGGCCGTGCGTGGGCGCGTGGATCAGGTCAAGGGCGAGCAATTGCCGCCCGCACTGCAGCATCCGAAATTCAAGGGCAAGGTCTATCGGCTGGCAGAGCTGGTGGTCGATGTACCGAGCCTGATCAATCGTCTCGCAGAACTGGCCGGTGACTCGCTGCTCGCCGGAAAACAGATCGAGCCGCTGTACGAAGGCGACGAACTGATCGGCCTGCGGGTCGATGGCACGGATATACATGCCCAGCGCATCGTACTCAGCGCAGGCGGCGGCAATGCCGATCTGCTGAAGGCGGTCGGTATCTCGCAACCCCAGATGCAGCGTCGTCCGCTGCACATGGTGCTGGTCAAAGGGCCGACCCTCAAACCGCTGTATGCCCACTGCCTGGGTGGCGGTACCAAACCGCGCATCACCGTGACCACGCATCCTGCGGCCGACGGCCAGTGGGTGTGGTACCTGGGCGGCGATCTCGCCGAGGCTGATGGCGTAGCGCGCGAGCCGGAGGCGCAGATCGCCGTCGCCCGCAAGGAACTCGAAGCGCTGCTGCCATGGGTCGACCTGAGCCAGGCGCAGTGGGCGACCTTGCGCGTCGACCGTGCAGAACCTGCGCAATCGGGTCTGGTGCGTCCCGATAATGCCTTTCTGGACAGCCAGAAACGCCTGATGGTGGGCTGGCCGACCAAGCTTGCGCTGGCGCCGGACTTCGCCGACCGCGTATTGTCAGTTCTGTCCAGGGAAGGCATCCACCCGACGCCACAACCGGCGCTGGCGAATGTGCCGAAGCCACCCATTGCCGTTCCTGTCTGGGATCAACTGCTGCCATGAGCCTGAAAACCCTGCACGACCTGCATCGCCCGTTTGGCAGCACCGGCCTGCGCGTCTCGCCGCTGGGTCTGGGCACCGTGAAGCTGGGACGCGATCAAGGCGTGAAATACCCCAGCGGCTTCAAGATCCCGGATGACCAGCAGGCCGCGATGCTGCTCAGTATGGCGCGCGACATGGGCATCAACCTGATCGACACCGCGCCCGCCTATGGCACCAGCGAGGAACGCCTTGGCCCGCTGTTGCGCGGCCAGCGTCAGGACTGGGTCATTGTGAGCAAGGTGGGCGAAGAGTTCGTGAACGGTCAGTCGAGCCATGATTTCAGTGCCGAGCACACCCGGCTGTCAGTCGAGCGCAGCTTGAAACGTCTTGAAACCGACTTTCTTGATCTGGTGCTGGTCCACTCGGACGGCAACGATCTGGCGATCCTCAACGAAACGGCGGTGTACGAAACCCTTGCGGCGCTCAAAAGCGAGGGCAAAATCCGTGGCTTCGGCTTTTCCGGCAAGACCGTCGAAGGCGGCCTGCTCGCCCTGCGCGACGGGGACTGCGCGATGGTTACCTATAATCTGAATGAACAGGGTGAGAAACCGGTTCTGGATTACGCGGCTGCCCACGGCAAAGGCATTCTGGTCAAGAAGGCGTTGGCCAGCGGCCATGTGTGCCTGACGCCCGGGACAGACCCGGTTCAGGCCAGCTTCCAGTTACTGTTTGAACATCCGGGCGTCGCCAGTGCTATTGTCGGGACCATCAACCCGATGCACCTGGCACACAACGTTGCCACCGCTGCTGCCGTGATTTGCCGTCAAGCCTGATTTGGGCGGCCGACCCCAACGCAAGAAGGAGCCGATATGCCGCGAACATTGATTCGGAAGAATCCCAGCAACTTCAAGACCCTCCCGCTGTTCGTTGAAGCCACGCCTGAAAGCCTGAGTTATCAGAGTGTCGGCATGCCGATGAACTTCACCCAGACCTTGCAGCGACGCCGCAAGGTCGAGGTGCCGGACCCTGAGCGATTCGCCACTGAGCTGGCCAACCTCGGGGTGTCGATCCGCCTGACCATCAGTTGGCAGAACCGGGATTACTGGGTGCTGGTCCGGCAACGCCGTCAGGACCGTGGCGACGTGGTGCTCAAACTGATTTCAGGCTATGTCCCGGCGCACGAGCTGACGCTGCCGCTGCACACCGCCATTCAGGAAGTGGCTGAAGAGTGCCTGATCGAAACGCCGCAGGGCTGGCTGAGCGGAATGTTCAAGGACACCTGGCTGCCCGCTCCCTACGCAGCGGCGTTGCATTACCGGGAGGCGATGCCCTTCACCCTCAGCCCGCTCTCGGGTGCTGCCAGACCGGTACGGGCTGGCAACCTGACGCTGCTGGAACGCCCCCGCGCCTATGTCCACCTGCCCACCGCATCGCTGCAACTGATCTATGACATGCGCCTGGAAATCCCCAAGGAAGCCCGCCCGATCAGCCTGTTCCACGCCGACGAGATGCTGGAAAACGATCAATTGGTCGCACGCCTCAACCGGAGCAAACCCGATCTGTACCTGATGCCGCTGGAAAACGGGTCGCCGTTGCCAGAGCTTTACACCCTCAAGCGCGACAAGCTGACTCCGGCAGGAACGCGTGGCCTGTACCTGGCAGAGAGCTTTGCGGCACAGGATGGCTGGGTGGTGCGTGAGGAAAGGATTCGCTGGAAAGACTGGCTGCGCCAGCAAGGCATGACACCACCGCCAAAGAAGACGGGGCTGAAGCGTCTGACCAGCAAAGCCAGAGAGCTTCTGGGACTGGCACGCGGCAGCTTGAGCAAATAACCGGTTTGCCCGGAATGCTCCGGGCAAACCTGATCCACTCACTGTCCGCGAATTTTCTCGACGATGGCCGTGGTCGAGCTGTTTTCAACCAGCCCCAACACCTTCACTTCGCCGCCGTAGGCCTGCACGATATCGGCACCGACCACCTGATCGATCCCATAGTCGCCGCCCTTGACCAGCACATCGGGCTTGACGTGGGTCAGCAGGTTTTCAGGTGTGCCTTCGGGGAAACTGATCACCCAGTCCACAGCGCCCAGACCGGCCAGAACGGCCATGCGGCGATCCACGCTGTTGATCGGACGACCAGGGCCTTTGAGACGGCTCACGGAGGCATCGTCGTTGACCGCCACGATCAGACGATCACCTTGCGCGCGCGCCTGCTCCAGGTAGGTCACGTGCCCGGCATGCAGGATGTCGAAGCAGCCGTTGGTGAAAACGATCTTTTCCTTGTGCGCCCGCGCGTCATCGACGGCGAGCAGCAACTGCTCCAGACCCAGAACACCACGCTCCGAGCCCTCTTCGCGCTGAATGGCACGACGCAGTTCAGGCGCACTGATGGCCGCTGTACCCAGTTTGCCGACCACGATGCCTGCCGCCAGATTAGCCAGCGCAACCGCATGCGGCAGTTCTTCGCCAGCGGCAATCGCCGCCGCCAGAGTGGAAATGACCGTATCGCCGGCACCGGTGACGTCAAAGACTTCACGCGCACGCGCTGGCAAGTGCAGCGCCTGTTGATCGGGGCGCAGCAAGGTCATGCCGTGCTCGCCACGGGTCACCAGCAACGCGCCCAGATCCAGCTCGCTCATCAGCTGCGCGCCCTTGGCGACCAGCTCGGCTTCGTCAACGCAATGGCCGACGATGGCTTCAAATTCGCTAAGGTTCGGTGTGATCAGGCTGGCGCCACGGTAGATCGCGAAGTCCTTGCCCTTGGGATCGGCCAGGACCGGAATGCCGCGATCGCGGGCGGCCCGGATGAGTGTCTGATGGTTTTTCAACGCACCTTTGCCGTAATCCGACAGCACCAGCACTTTGACGCCATCCAGCAAGTTTTCGACTTCTGCGCTCAGGGCCTGTGCATCGGTGGCGAAGGGTTCTTCGAAGTCGATACGCAGCAGTTGCTGGTGTCGGCTCATGACCCGTAGCTTGACGATGGTCGGCTGGTCGGCGATGCGCTGGAAACGGGCCAGGACGCCAGCAGCCTTGAGGCTGTTGCTCAGGCTTTCTGCCGCTTCGTCTTCACCGGTGACGCCCACCAGCGAGGCTGGCGCGCCCAGTGCAGCGATGTTCAATGCCACGTTGGCGGCGCCGCCCGGACGGTCCTCGATCTGGTCGACCTTGACGACGGGCACAGGCGCTTCAGGGGAAATACGCGAGGTACCACCATGCCAGTATCTGTCGAGCATGACATCGCCAACCACCAGGACAGGGGCCTGATCAAAGCGCGGCATGGATAACTTCATCGAACAACCCGTACTAGAAAAATGGACAGGGGCGGAATCTTAGCACAGGGGGTTTGAACAGACAGGCTGTTCATAACCGGATTCCTGACGCTGACAAAAGACGATTCCGGCGGGGGAAAAGATGCGTGTAATGATGCGGTGAAAAGCCGCTGCGCCATGTCGAAAACACAGCGCAGCCAGGCTTGATCAGATCGCGCCGACAGGCGCTGGCTCGTCCAGGCCCATGGCGTACAGGCGGGCGTAATAGCCGTTCTTTGCCAGCAGTTCGGCGTGGGTGCCGCGCTCGACAATCTGACCGGCATCCATGACCAGAATAAGGTCGGCTTTCTCGATGGTGGAAAGACGGTGTGCGATCACCAGCGTGGTGCGTCCTTTCATGACCTGATCCAGCGCGGCCTGAATGTGACGCTCCGACTCGGTATCCAGCGCAGAGGTCGCTTCGTCGAGGATCAGCACCGGCGCGTTCTTGAGCAGCGCACGGGCAATCGCCAGGCGTTGACGCTGGCCACCGGACAACAGCACGCCGTTCTCGCCCACCGGGGTGTCGAAACCTTGTGGCAACTGGTCGATGAACTCCTTGGCGTAGGCATCGGCGGCGGCCGCCTCGATGTCGGCACGCGGCGCGCCCGCCAGATCACCGTAGGCGATGTTGTTGGCGATGGTGTCGTTGAACAGCGTGACGTTCTGGTTCACCTGCGCGATGTGGGTACGCAGGTTACGCAGGCGATAATCGTTGATCTCGACGTCATCCAGCAGAATCTGACCCAGTTCATGGGTATAGAACCGCGGTATCAGATTGGCCAGGGTCGACTTGCCGCTGCCTGAACGTCCTACCAGTGCGATCATTTGCCCCGGCGCTGCCGAGAAACTGATGTCGTTGAGGACCTGACGCTCGGTCTCGGGATAGAAGAAGCTGAGGTTCTTCACTTCCAGACGCCCCGAAACACGCTCGCGCTCCACAGTACCGATGTCGATTTCCTGCTCCACATCCAACTGCTCGAAGATGCTCTCGGCACCCGCCACACCTTTCTGGATGGTCGAGCTGACTTCCGACAGTTGACGAATCGGCTTGGGCAGCAGGCCTGCGGCCGTGATGTAGGCCACCAGATCGCCCGCCGTCGCATCGCCACGCAGGAACAGCACCAGGAACATCAGCACCGCCATGGCGGTATAGATGACCAGTTGCAGCATCGGCGTATAGATCGCGCCGGTCTTGGTCATGCGCAACTGCTTTTTGGTGTTGCTGTTGCTGGCACGCGCAAAACGATCCTGCTCGTAGGTTTCGCCGCCGAAGCTGCGCACCACGCGATAACCCTGAATGGTTTCGGAGGCAACGTGAGTCACGTCGCCCATCGCCACCTGGATTTTCTTGCTCTGCTTGCGGAATTTCTTGCTGGCGGTGCCGACCATGATGGCGATCACCGGCAGGATCGCGAGCATGACCAGCGTCAGCTGCCAGTTCATCCACAGCAGGTAGATGAACAGGAACACCACGGTCAGGCCTTCACGGATCACCACCTTGATGGCATCGGTTGCAGCACCGGTCACCATGGTGACATTGAAGGTGATGCGTGAAATCAGATGCCCCGAGTTGGTGGTGTCGAAGTAGCGGTTGGGCAGCACCAGCAATTTATTGAACAGCTCGACGCGCAGGTCGTGCACCAGCCCCAGAGAAACCTTGGCCAGGAAATAGTTGCCCAGAAACGACCCCAGCCCCTGCCAGGCAGCGATCAGCACGATCAGCAGCGGCACCGCCTGCAGCAATTGCAGGTCCCTGAGGTAGGGGACGTTGGGGAACAGCACCGCTTCAGGATTGCTCAGCCCGTCGACGAAATATTTCAGGATGCCCGCCAGCATCGGCTGGGTGGATGCAAAGATCACGAAACCAAGGATGCTGAGCAGGAAAATGCCCACATACGGACGCACATAGGACAACAAGCGGAAGTAGATTTTCACGCTGGAAGTGGCGGACGATTCGGAGGTTGTCATGAGTATCCGTCGTGTTAAAAAGAAGCGGAATTGTATCACAAGCCGTTTTCGCAACAGCCTGCTGCGGTAACATAGGCGGCCCGTACAGCCCTTGGGGCGCAGAATCCGGAGTATCGATGCAAGCGCTCGACCACGCCCACTACCTTGCCCTGGTTCAAGGTGCCGAAGTGCTTGAAGCCGACGGCACGGGCGATAAAGTACTACGTCTGAATGACGGTTCAATGTTGAAACTGTTTCGACGCAAGCGGCTGATCAGTTCCGCCGCCTGGTATCCCTATGCCAAACGCTTCGCTGACAACTGCCTGACCCTGGCCAAACGCGCCATCCCCTGCCCGCATGTTCGCACTGTTTACAGAATCGCCGACATCGCCCGCGACGCGGTGCATTACGATCCGCTGGCCGGTCACACCCTGCGTCAACTGCTGGGCAAGGCTGCCAGCGATGATGACCTGCGCATGCAACTGGGGCGCTTCATCGCCAACCTGCATGAAAAAGGCGTCTATTTTCGCTCAGCGCACCTGGGCAATGTGATTCTTACCCCGGAAGGCACGCTGGGCCTCATCGACATTGCCGACCTGAAAACCTACCGCCGCCCACTGCGCAAAAACCTGCGATTGCGCAACTTCAAGCACATGCTGCGCTATCTGGAAGACCGGCAATGGCTACTGGGCGACGGTAATCCAGCCTTCCTCAATGGCTACCTGAGCGGCCAGAGCGTCTGCGCTGCAGCGGAACTGACCCAGGCCATGAACTGAAAGAATGGCCGCTTGCAGGCGGCCATTTCAGCGCTCGGCACTCAGTGCCTGAGCCGATGCTCCTGAACAACCCTCCCCAGTACCATCGCCGCAGGCAGCAGCACCAGCACCCAAAGCTCATCCGGGTTGCCGACCAGCTTCGCGCCGTCGAAATTGAGCATTACCAGTGCGCACGCCAGATAAAGGCCCCACGCATCGCGCAGGCGCAGAGCGTGCCACAGCGTCATCGCCATGACGACCAGAAACAGCACCAGCGAGACCGCTCCGGTGTACAACCCCATCGACACGTAGATGTTGTGCGGATGCTGAATCGCCATACCGCCTGTGAGCGTCTTGGTGGTGTAGAAATCCACGCCGCAGCCCAGCATCCATCCGCAATTGCGCCATTCGCCGGTCATGATCTCGAACAACTCGATGCGGTAGGAATCGCCGCGCACCATCAGCAGTTTGATCCACTCTTCATCCCTGACCACCCAGAACACCGCGGCGCAGATGAGTGCCAGCACCAGCAAGGTGATGAGACTGCGCTTCGGAAAGCGATACACCGAATACAGCGTACACGCCCCGAGAAGGAACGCCGCACCCACCAGCGCGGTACGGGTCTGCACGATGAAGGCAGCAATGACAAGGGTCAGCACAACACCGGCAACGGCTTCGATCCAGCGCTGCTCCTTCAGCCAGACCGGCAACGCCAGGGCCAGGCAGCAGACCAGCCAGGCGCTGGCGTAAATCACGTTGGCCATGCGCGCAGGCAATATCTCGACACGCTTGCCGAACACGAACTGCCCGGTCATCCAGCTATGAATGCTGGCCACTAGAATATAAATGCAAATCGCCCAGAAAAAGCTGCGTATGAACCTGCCCTGGCGGAAGAATCCATTGTCCGTCAGCCCGGCCACGACAAAGACAAACAGGCTGACGTACGCAACGTGCTTATAGAACTGAAAATCCTGTCCATAAAACGCAGGTACCAGAAACCAGGCCATGAACACTGCCCAGGCCACACCCAGCGGCTGCGCAAACACGCTGGCACCGCGACATTTGACCAGGAAGAACAGGCCCGGCAATGCTGTCAGGGCGTAGAACAGATTATTGGTCGTCTTGGCCGAAGGGTTCAGGATGAAACTCAGCAGAAAGACGACCAGTACGGCACCAAAATAGATCTGTGCCTTGCTTGAAGGCATACCGGCTCGGTCAACTGACATTATTGAGCAACCAACCTGCTACCAGTCCAATGACTACCGCGACAATCAATTTGACGCGGTCACGACGTTTACGACGCTTTTTGTCGAGGCGCTCCTGCGGCAACACCACATGCTCACCAAAGCCGGTGTGCAATACAGCATCGTTTTCCAGAATCAGAGCGTATCGGTTTTCCGATGCGAACAATTGTGAAAGTTTCTTCTCTCCACCATGGCCCGCATACGGCGCGTGCTGCTTGTAATCGGCCAGACGGCGCAACCCCGGATTGAACGAAAAGCCTTGCCACTCGGGCTTGTGCGAACCCAGCTTATAGAAAGGAATGCCCTGAAACACTTCGCGCTCGTTCAAATAGACGTACGGGCTGTGGATCTGCAGATCATGATTGAAGCTGCGCAACCACACCTGCAGCGCCTGTGGATCGTTCTCCAGCAGGATCATCGACTCTTCGATGAAGTGCGGGCGGTAGAAATCCCAGTCATCTTCGCAATGAAACACCCAGGACGTCTCGATCAGCGCATAAGCGGCGTCCACCGAGCGCATCTGCCCCAATTTGGGATTGTTGATGAGAAAACGGGTGTGCGCGCGCCAGTGCTCAGGAATACAGGCCTCGACCTGAACGTCTCCTGAATCTTCAGTGATCAGCACATGGCGGATGGCGGCGGTGTTGAAACGATCGAAGGTTTCCAGGGTGCGTTTCAACAGATCGAATCGCCCGCAACTGGTCACCACCAGCGTGATGTCGCTATTTTCGCTGAATACCATCATCTGTTCCCAATCATTGAAAGTTCAAAAAGCATTACCATGCCCAACGCGAGCGCAGACGGTCGACCCAGCTCGCAGCCGGCATCGGCCGCAGCGGTGGACGCATGTGTTCGACAATGGCTTTGCCCAAAGCGTGGAACGTATAGCGCTCCTCGACGAGCGCCTGCCCGTTACGGGATATTTCATCGGCCAGTGCCGGGGCCGCGCGCAGTTGCGCCAGCTTTTCACGAAGCTGGGGAATATCGCGGTACAGCACAATGTTGTGCATATCCACGAAGCCCAGCGCGCGATTTTCTTCAGCGCCCTGATCGAAGGCAAGCAGCACGCAGCCGCAGGCCATGGCCTCGAAGTTTTTAATCATGTATTCGCCCATGCCGACATCGGCACTGACGAAAAAGCGGATGCGGTTCAGCGTGTCGCAGTATTCCTCGCCCGACTTGGTCCGCGTGACCAGCAGATTCTCATGCTGCCCCAACTCGTCGAGCAGCGCCTTGCGGCCGCTGTAGGCGACGCTGTTGGTGCTGCCGACGAACGCCAACTCGATGTCACGCTCGCGGTTCTGCGCCTGCAACAGCGTCTGATCGTAGCCCTTGGGCACGAACACCGCGTCGAAGCCTTCCTCACGCAGCCGCTCGCTGACCATGAAGCCCGAGCACAGCACCCGGACCCAGGGCAGCTTGCGATAGTGTGCGCTGAACTTGCCGGTGTATTTGCAGGCGATGTAATTCTGGTAAGCGTCGTGCTCGAGAATGACCAGATTCGGAATCGTACGGATAAAGGCCACCTGACGCACTTCCTGCTTGAAGCGCAGAAAGAACACGATACGGTCGTAACGGCTCACGTCGATTTCACGTCGAAAATAGCTGCGCAGGTTGCGCTGGTCGTTGGAGTCCAGCCAGCGCACGTCGCAGTCGCAGCTTGACGCGATGCCGTCGTAAAGACGATCCAGAATCGCACGCTGCTCTTTCTGAACCAGAAGTAGGACTTTCATTGTTTTCCTTGCAGTACTGCGCCTGCTGAATCAGAAATCACGGCTACGCCAGAACAACTCGTGTCGTCGCACAGCCTTTCGGAAAAATTCGTTTTCACCTTCAGCCGGCCAGCGGCGCCCGGCGAGCAACTGCTGCAGCCAGCGGCGCACTCGACGTTTGCCCGGCATCGGCGGCTGCAGGTCATGCATCATGCCCAGCGCCATGGCTTTGTCGCGCTGTGTCGGCACCGACAGCTCAAGGCTGTAGGGCTCAAGCTTCAATTCGGCATCGAAGACGGGCGGCAGGCTGATGCCGGTGTAGGCATCGCCCATGGGCCAGCGGTCGTTGTCATGCAGGTGATTGGCGTACCCCAGAATCACCTCAGGCTGCCATTCAAGCCCGGACAGCGCCTCACGCACCGCGGCCTGCGCACAGATGTGGTCAGGATGCGGGTCAATGGCGGGGTGCGGCATGACGATAACCTGCGGCCTGGCCTTGAGGATCAGCGCGCGCAGATCGGCCAGCAGGTTATGCCAGGTCGGCTGGCCATCGTCGCCCGGCAGCGGCAAGGTGTTGAACTGGCGAAACAGACGCGTATCGAGCAGATCCGCTTCGCGAGAGCCGACCGGCGTATCCGGTGCGGCCTGCATGGCAGGCAATTGCAGGCAGAAATAGCCCAGTTGCACGCATTGCGCCTCCGCTACTCCGCCCCAGCGCGCCACGGCGATACTGTCCCAGGCACGCAGTCGACCCTTCATGCGAGCCGCCTCGGCCTTGTCCAGGCCCATCTGCCGATAGTGATCGGCTTCGATTTCACCGGCGGTCAGGGTCACGATCCACGCATCACTGGCCTGGCTGTACAGACCAAAAGCGGCCAACTCGGCGTCATCAGCGTGCGGCGCGATCACCATTACCCGCTGCTGGCGTGCATCAGGTTGACGGAACACCCACAAACGCGGCTGCCCGCCCACTCGGCAAAAACGCCCACGCAGGGTTAACGCGCCTGCCGCCAACGGTTCACCGAGCCCGGTCAGATTCAGATAGCGCACGGCGTCGACGCCGCGCTCGAACGCCTGCCGATCGACGAGACTTAAACCTTGCAACTCGACGACAGGGTCCAGAAAACGTCCCAGCCAGCTGCTTTTGATGTTCAGCGCCAGTACCAGCGTTTCGCCGCCAGTCAGCCTCAGAGGTTCGGCGAATGTGAGTCGGCCATTTTCCAGGCGCACACCCGAGACTTCGCTTTCGGCGGCGAAGTTGAACTGATAGTCATCGGCAGGCGAATAGAACAGATGATCGGCAAACCAGGCCTCGTGAGCGATCCAGGCGCTGATCGCCAGTACCGGTATCAACCACCACGCTACCGCCACGCCGAGGGCAATCAACAGCAACAGGCCACCCAGCAACGCCAGCCGCTTGTTACGACGATGGCGTTTGAGCAACTCCTGCTTGCGGCTCAAATCTGGAACACCGGCACGGGGTTGCACCAACGATCCTTGTATTCGCGGTCGGCGCGGCCGAACGAGAAGCGCAGCGATTTGCCCAGCGCACGTGCATCTTCCCAGGCGCTCTGCGTGTTGACGAAACTGAGCACGCTGCCAGGGCTGAAATCTCGGGTTTCAGGGTCGACACCGCCGTTGACGTATTCGATGCTGACCCACTCGGGCGCTTCGACGCGGTACACCAGTTGAATGGCAATCGGCGCATCGTTGAGAAACACCACCGAGCCGATCAGCAGGCCACGCAGCAGCTCGATCACTTCAGCCTTGTGCGCAGCACCGGTCGCTTCAAAGCCCCAACGGCGCTGGAACAGCTCGCAATACATACGCGCCAGCTCTGCGCTGCTGAAATCGCTGACAGGCCGGACTGTGCCGCCCGCCTCTTCCAGCAGGCGCAACTCGCGACGCTGGTTGTAGCGAAACTTTTTGGACAGCTCTTCAGGCGTGCGCGCCATGGCCAGTGACTCGGCCTGCGGCTTGAAGGTGCTGACCCGGCCTTCGTTCAACGACGAGATGTAACGCCCGCGATGACGTACCGGCACCTCGATGCCCTGCGCCACCGGCAGAATCAGCTCAGCGTTGCCCAGATCGAAAAGACCTTTCTTGCCATGACGTTTGAGCTCGTCCTTGGACAGCGCCAGCGAGCGGCCCCAAGTGGCAATCGCTGCCCTGATGTCGCCGCCCTGCTCCCAGCCCAGATAGCGCACGGGAATGTCAGCGAACACGGAAAGTCGTTCGACGACCTGCGGGTGGGTGGCCACGCTACCGCCAAACCGGTGCCACGCCTGCGTATAGGCAGCGGCATCGATTTCGGTCCAGCCACGTTCACGCACGCCTTGAAATCGGTTGAGCATCAGGACTCCGCAACCAGGCGGGTGACCTGCGGCAGGCGCCAGAATACGTTGCGTACCGCGTGGTCGGAAAAGCGCTCGCGCAAACGCAGGAGCATGCGCTCGGCGCAATCCTGACGCTGATCCGCATCCAGCCCGGCCATGTGCATCAGGCCTTGAGCCAGACGCTGCTCGTCGCCCAACGGGAACAGCAGACCGACGTCTTCGACCACTTCACGCGCACCGCCGCAGGACGTCGCAACGACCGGCACGCCTGCCACCATGGCTTCCAGCAGCACCATGCCGAACGGTTCGTGATCCGAACTCAGGGCGAAGACATCGAACGCCTTGAAATAACGACGTGCGTCCGCGACCTGGCCCATGAACATTACGTGCGCGCCAATGCCCAGTTCACGGGCAAGCTCCTTGAGGGACTCTTCCAGCCGACCCTTGCCAAGAATCACCAACTGACTGTTCTCGGGCAGGCTTGGCAGAGCAAGCGCGAAGCCGCGCAGCAGGGTCGCCTGATCCTTGTCAGGATGCAGACGTCCGACATTGCCGACGATCCAGGCCGAAGGTGAAAGCCCCAGTTCGACGCGCGCGTCTTCGGCAGAAAACTGGCTGCCTTGCAGTTGCTCGACATCGATGCGGTTGTACAGAGTCTCGATGCGCTCGGTCGGCCATGCAGGCAGGCTTTTGCGCATGTCGTCGCGTACCGAATCCGAAACGCCCAGCAGGCTCAGGCGTTTGCGAAACAAGTTGGCGAACAGCTTGCGACTGCGGCGCTGGTAGTCGCCAAACGCATGATGAACGCCGATCACCGGCAAACGTGTCGCCAACAGCGCGATATAGACCGGCTTGAATCGATGCGCGATGCAGAAGCTGAAATGCCGTGACGCCACGATGCTGCGCAATTCGCGAATGGCACCCAGCTTGAGGCCACGAATGGCCTTCGAGCTGAATTCCATGAACAGCACTTCGTCCGAACCGCAGTCGGCGACCACATCAGGGTCGGCGGCACCGGTCAGAAACACCGTGGTCACCCGATAGCCCTTGCCTGCGAACAGGCTGGCGTACTGGCGCGCGCAGTCCAGAAACGGCCCGTCATAGCCGTGACAGAACTGCAGCACGTGACGTTCAGCCGAGCGTGTCATAAGCCTCGACGCCCTCTTTGACCACCAGAATGTCTTCCATGATCAGGTACTCGAGGTCGGAGCCAAAGAACATGTTCAAAGCATCGGTCGGCGAGCAGATCATCGGTTCGCCACGGCGGTTCAGCGAGGTGTTCAGCGACACGCCGTTGCCGGTCAGGTTTTCCAGCGCTTTCATCATGTCGTAGTAGCGCGGGTTGTATTCGCGCTTGAGCACCTGGGCACGGGAAGTGCCGTCTTCATGGACGACTTCCGGCACGCGGGTCTTCCACTCTTCCGCCACTTCGAAGGTGAAGGTCATGAACGGCGCCGGGTGATCGATCTTGATCATCTGTGGTGCGACGGTGTCGAGCATCGACGGGCAGAAAGGCCTCCAGCGCTCGCGGAACTTGATCTGGTGGTTGATGCGGTCGGCCACGCCGGCCACGCTCGGGCAACCGATGATCGAACGACCGCCCAGCGCACGTGGACCGAACTCCATGCGGCCCTGGAACCAGGCCACGGGATTGCCCTTGACCATGATCTCGGCGATCCGCTCAGGGGTGTTTTCAATCTGGCGCCATACCGGTTTGCTCGGATGACGGGCACAGGCGGCGATCACATCTTCGTTGCTGTACGCAGGGCCGAGGTAGACGTGTTCCATCTTCTCGACCGGCACGCCGCGTGCGTGAGACACGTAGGCCGCCGCGCCCACCGCCGTCCCGGCGTCGCCGGACGCAGGCTGGACGAACAGTTCCTTGACCTCGGGACGGGCAATGATGCGCTGGTTCAGTTTGACGTTCAGCGCACAGCCACCGGCGAACGCGATCTTGCCGGTTTCCTTGAGGATGTCACCCAGGTAGTGGTCCATCATCTGCAGCGCGAGCTTTTCGAACAGCGCCTGCATGCTGGCCGCATAGTGAATGTACGGTTCGTCCGCCACATCGCCAACGCGCTTGGGGCCGAGCCATTCGATCAGTTTCGGCGAGAAGTAGAAGCCCTTGCCGTTTTCTTTGTAACGACGCAGGCCGATGACGTTGGCCAGCTCGGTATTGATGATCAGCTCGCCGTTCTCGAACGTGGCCAGGCGCGAAAAGTCGTATTTGCTGGCGTCGCCGTACGGCGCCATGCCCATGACCTTGAACTCGCCGTCCAGCATCTCGAAACCGAGGAACTCGGTGATCGCGCCGTACAGGCCGCCCAGCGAATCCGGATCGAAGAATTCCTTGATCTTGTGGATCTTGCCGTTTTCACCGTAGCCAAAGAAGGTCGTGGCGTACTCACCCTTGCCGTCGATGCCCATGATCGCGGTTTTCTCGGTGAAACCGGAGCAGTGGTACGCGCTGGAAGCGTGGGCCAGGTGGTGCTCGACCGGCTCGATCTTGATCTTTTTCGGATCGAAGCCCAATTGCTCGAGGCACCAGACAATCTTGTTGCGATAGCGCTTGTAACGGCGATTGCCCATCAGCAGCGCATCGAGCGCGCGGTCCGGTGCGTACCAGTAACGCTTGGCGTAGTGCCAGCGCGCCTTGCCGAACAGGCTGATCGGCGCAAACGGAATCGCGACCACGTCGACATCGGAAGGCTTGATGCCTGCCTGTTCCAGACAGAACTTCGCCGACTCGTAGGGCATGCGGTTCTTTGCGTGCTTGTCGCGAACGAAGCGCTCTTCTTCGGCCGCTGCGATCAGCTTGCCGTCGATGTAGAGCGCCGCGGAAGGATCATGGCTAAGGGCGCCGGACAGGCCAAGGATCGTCAATGCCACTAGGGTCTAGCCTCTTTAGTCTGCGTACAGGCGCAGCGCGCCCGAGAAAATGTGTGCCCCCTCATAGCGGGTCGGGGACAGCCAAAGGGCGGGATTATAGCGTAATGACCCATGATTTGGCTCGGGGGCTGAAAGACGTGAGCAAACAGACCGCGCAACGTGGTCTTTGCCTCGAAGACACGAAAGATTCAGCCCTCGAGTGCATTCAATAACTATCTACGCTCCCGACGCATCGGATTCTGATTGATTGAAGCCCATCAGCCATGGCCTTGCGGCCTTCAATCAACCTGCGCACATTGCGCACACAAGAACCTTGATCACCATGCAAAGATCGACACCTGTTTCACTCAAACCCTTGAACACCTTTGCCAACGCCTCGGCCGCCCTGAAAAATCTGGATGAACTGAGCGCCCGACTGAGCGCAGCCCTGAAACGGCTACCCGCTCCTGCTGATGCACTGCTGGACGAGCCGCATTCTGACCTCCACGTGTCGGGCCTGATCGCCGAGCTCGACGACTACTGGCGCTCCACCGAAGACGGTCAGTCCCGTTACGATCAATTTCTGACCGGCATGCAGGAGGCGCTGCGTGACGAGTTCAGCGTCAAACTGCACGAATTCGAGCTCGGGCCTCATCATGCAGCGTGCCTGCCCGCCGACCTGCGCGATCTGCAAGAGGCAACCTCGCCAGCGGCCAGTGCCTTTTCCCTTCATCTGATACTGGATGACGGTCTTCAAGCCGAGCTGGCCGGCGCCCTGGTCTTTTCGCAGGACAATGGCATCACCCTGTTGACGCTGCCCGGCCTGGGTACGAAGGGCTTCAACACCCAGGCGGAAATGGGCCAGGCGCTCGCTGACTGGCTTAACTCACCCACCCTCAGGCATGCGCTGCTCAACAGTCTTGAGCAGTCGCATCGGGACCGGCTGGACAAGGTGCAAGCCAGTCCCGACCTTTACCTTGAACCGTTCATCGCCGCCGACATTCAATTACATCCCATCAGTGGCTCGCCTTTTGTCCACGCCCTTGAGCGCCTGCTGGAAAAGCAGCGTCTGGACGTTATCCACGCCTGCACGCGACCGGACATCGAAGATCGCCATGAGCGTGGGGCATTCATTCAGGCTGCCATCGACCAGCGTGGCCTGCTCGGACCTACGGCGATGCTGGAACTGCGGGAGCTTGCTCTTCGTGAAACGAGCCATCACCGCAGCCTGCCTGACTGGGTGAAGCTCGCCAGCCCGAAAGACCTGAAAACGTACACCGAGCATTTGCACCATTGCGAACTGGCCCGCGCCGCCGTACTGAGTGCACTGGGCCCAGCGGCGTCACCGGAGCGGTTCGCCCTGATGCATTTGCAGAGAAGGCTGGCGGACGATCTGGGCTACGCACTGGATCCGGGTCAGATATCGATCAGCACGCGGCGCACCCTTCCCGTGACCGGCCAGACCTACACCCTGACCCGCTCGTGGGTGGAGCTGGCCCTGTATGGCCTACATCCGGGCGACAGCGAGCAGGGTTCGGATTTCCTTATACACAGCGTGATCCATTTGCAGGGTCTGCCATTGACGGCTGCCTACAAGGCTCTGGATGCGGCCTACCTTGCGCGCGTCATCGCAGAACTGGACGTGAGAGTGCACTTTGGCGAGTTTCAGCAAGCGTCGTTCGAGCAGCCGCAGTACCGGTCACTGATGCAAACGCTGACCCGCGCACAAATCACGGCACTGGCCCTGGCAGCCAGAATGCAGGGGCACCTGAGCCCTGACGATGTCGCGATGGTCGATGCCCTGTCACGCCCAGCCGACAAACCCGCCTCGGCGTACAGCGTGCAACGCATCACACTGGACGGCAGCCATGTCATGGGCAAACTGCTGGTCTTTCGCAAGCAGGACGCTGCGGGCCAATTGGAGCGCCTGGTCCTGTTCGTTCAGGACGCGCCCGATCAGCAGTACTTCCGGGCTTTCGACAACCCGACTCAGCTGTCCCACGAACTGGTGAGCTGGGCGGCCTCGGACGACAAACAGCATTACCTGCTGGGCCAGGTCGAAGTGAGGGCTCGACCGGCGCTGGAGAAAACGCTGGCAGCCTCAGACTCAAACCCCACCCGGACGCGCAATTCGTACAACTTAACGATCTGCCGGACTACGACGCGGGGCTGGCGCTGTTCGCGGCAGGTCATGTTGCCGTGGCGCTGTCGGAGCAGGCTCGTCACACACCGCACTGGTACGTGAGCGCAAGCCTTGAGCAGCGTCAGGAGTTGATCGCACTCGAAGACGCGGCGGCAGCGGCGATTGCCGACTATCAGAGCAGGTCTCATACGCGCGTAAAGCCCTTTGAAGAATACGTATTCGAACGTGCCAGTCGGCAGATCAACGCGCTCCTCGAGCTGCCCGCAGGCACCGTAGATCCCGACCTCATCGTGATCACCAGCGAGCGGGAGACCATGACCTACACGGACATGCTGCTTAACGGCTACGACGACGGCATCGACCCGCTCCACGCGACGGCAGACATGACGGCCACGTTCACAGGCCCGGCAGGTGTGGACCTGAGCGCGCTCACCCCGATGAAAGTCGCAGGTTCGGTGCGCGGCAAATGGCTGGCCGATGACTACATCGCCATGGTCAGAAGCACCCTGCTCAATACTGGCGACGAAGGCTACGACGACCGCCGCCTGGCCAGTGTGCAGATCACCCAATTGCAGATGAAAGCAGCGGCCCTGCGCAGCCATCTGAAAGGCCATATCGACGCTGTGCACTATGCATGGCTGAAAAACACGCTGGACCGTGCGCACTTGACCGACAGCGAAACGCGCAAGCAGTACCCCTTCTATCCGCTGCAACTGCACATCGACAAACCCTTCATTGCTTCAGGCATTGCAGGCGTGGATCAACTGGTCATTCCCAGTGGCGCGCTGAGCCACATGGAAACGGTGGAAGGTTGCTTCGCCGTACTTCCCACCCACGTACGACAGACCGCGCTGCTTTACACGCCACAGGCGCCCGACGGCATCGAGTTTCGCTTGTTCAGTGATTTCGTCCCCTCGCTGCGCAACGAGGGCATGATTGATTACTACAAGGATCGCTGCCGCATCAAGGCGCGGCGAACCCTGTCTTTCTTCCTGCGCGACATGCAACAGGGCGGCGCGACCAAGGCACCCTATCTGCCAGACACATTTATTGGCGACTTCGCTCACGCCTGCTTCAACCGGCCGATCGAGCGCAGGCTGCGGGACACCGAAGAAACCACCACGGGTCGCAACGACATGTTGTCGAAGATGATCTGGACCGGCGCCGAGCTGGTTGCCAGTGCACTGACACTGCCCTTTCCGCCTGCCAGTTTCGCAGTAGGCGCTCTGTTGGCTCTGCACGACACTGCCCGCGCGCTTGAAGCGCTGACTGAAGGCGATCACGAGATGGCCGGTGCCTACGTGCTGTCGGCGCTGTTCAACAGCGCAGGGGCTGCAGGCGATCTGCATTCGGGTCTGAAGGGTTTCGGCAGCATCGTACATCGCCTGGAGCGACGCCCGGTGTCACTGCCCGCCCTTCGCCCCCTGTCGCGACACTCGTCACTGCCTCGCTACGAAGACCTGTTCCCGGTCAGCCTGAACGATGAACCAGCGTTGCTCGGCAAAGCCAATGTCCACGGACATGCGCCGGTTTATCGACAGCTGGATCACTTCTTGCCACAGGTCAGCGCTACAGGCCAGTTCGCCAAACGGGCGCCCGATGGCGCCTGGCAGCCTTTGGGTTCAACGCCAGGCAACGCGTCAGGCGTACCCGAAAAACTGGCTATCGACCTCTCGCTTCAGAACGTGCCGCGCATCAGAAACGGCCATGCCCAGGGCGTCTGCCTCGTCGAGGGCAAATATTGTATCGCGCTGAATGGCAAAACCTATGTCGTTCAGTTCGACGCCCATCTGCGCTGCTGGCAGATCATCGATCCGAACAATCCGTTCGCCTTCTTCGGCAAACAGCCGGTGGGCCTGGATGCGAAAGGCAATTGGCAGACAATTGAGCGGCATCCGTTGCGCGGAGGCGGACTGGGCGATCAAGGCACTCACAAGCCGGTTCCAGACAAGCCAGGTGCACCGGGCGCTGTCACTCACCTGAGCGACTATGAAATGCCGCCATCAATGCGACCGCCCCTGTACAACGTCATTGACCGAACCACACCCGACCCGACCGGCATGGGGCTGGAACTGTATTTCGAATCCCACTACACCGCGCTGCGCGAAGTATTCACCGGCTTGCGGGAAAAACTCTATCGCGACGCCGACGCGTACTTCAAAGCCCTTGTGCTGCCGCCCCGAACGGCGATGCCACAACTGGCGCCGCGCTCCGAAATGACGGCGCTGGTCGAACACGTTTTCACTCACAGCAAGGGTCTGGTCCTGAGCGAAGCAGCGCAGTCCGTGGCCAGCAAACGCCTGCTCATTCAAAACATGCCACTGCTCGCAGAACAGCGCGTCGAGGTGCTGTATGTCGAGCATCTGTTTACCGACAAGCACCTCGACAAACTGGCGACTTATCGTCGTCTGGCGACGAAAAGCCGCTCAGGCTCCCACGAAATCAAAGGCCACTTGAAGCGCCTGAACGACGGCGCGCTGATCAACGACGCTTCCGAGTACGACTACTACCACCTGATCAAGGCCGCACACAGGCACGGCATTGAGGTGCGTCCCTTCAGCTCGTCAATCAGTTATCCCTTGCTCGGCCATGCGGTCGAAGCGGCTTTAGATGACACGGGCGCAGCGCAGAAAATGAGCAATTTCTTCGGCAGCACGCTCATCAGCGCAGACGTAGCCAGCAACCCTTCGAGGCGCTGGGTCGCGCTGCTCGATCAAAAACTGGCCAATACCCATAATGGCATTCCCGGCATTCCCGGCATTGCCGAGCTGCAAGGCGCGGCCAGCGTTCATATTCAGGACATTCCGGCGGGGCAGGCAACGCGTATCTACAACCGCAACCTGATATCGCCCATTGCCGGTTCACATGCCGACTTCGTCGTCGAGTTTTCCAATCCTCTGATAATCGTGCCTAAACCGGCCCTGCCTCCCAGCACGCAACTCGACGAAGTGCTGATGAATCGAATGCTGGACCGTCAGAGCATGGCGGCCGGTGAGCGCTGGGCAGGCGAGTACAGCTTCCGCTGGGACGACGACAACGGCTGGCTGCGCACCGAGCAGGAAAGCGCGATCGGCGTTCAGCCGCAAACGGCGATACAGCAGTCCCTGGCAGATGCGTTTTACGACACACCGGTTGAAAACCGCAGCACCCTGCACAGGCTGGCGAACTTCGAACACAAAGGCCTTGATGACCGGTACTTCTTCTCCGCCCCGCAATTGATGGAAATCAGGGAAGAGTTCTTCCTGTTGCGCAAACGACTGCAACAGGATTCACAGGCTGTGATCTCGACGGTACCGCCTGCCCGGCCGCACTTGCCAAACCTGCCACCCAAAACGTCACCGGTAGACCTTTTCGAAAACCTGTATCAGCACACAGACGGCATCGTGGTTGGCGAATCTCATTCATCGGTCGCGAGCAAAAAGCTGATCATCGACAACCTGCCAGCGCTAAAGCAATTGAAGGTCAAGACGTTGTACATGGAGCATCTGCTGACCGATCTGCATCAGGCCGATCTGGATCGCTTTTTCGAAACCGGGCAGATGAGCAAAAACCTGCTGCACGACTTGCAGGCACTCGACCGGGGCCACCACACCGATCCCGATCAGGTTTACAACTTTGAGCGACTGGTGATCAGGGCACGGGAACATGGCGTGGAAATCCGTGCAATCGACTGCCTGGCCAGCTATCACCTCAAAGGCATCACCAATGAAGTGACCACCACCCGTCAACAGATGATGAATCACTTCGCATCGCGCACCCTCCGCAAGCATCAGGAGGTCATGGGCTCGCACAAATGGATTGCGCTCGTGGGCAACAGCCACTCAAACACCTTCATGGACACCGTGCCCGGCCTCGCAGAACTGGAAGGCGGGATCGGGCTGCGCGTCATCGACGTGATGCCCGGTCAGTCCAGAGGTGTTGTACGCGATCCGGGGGACGCCCTGCCTCTGGATCTGGGAAGAACCAAAGTGCACATCCAGGGGGATTATCGAATCGATGTCGAAGTCCCCAGGCCGGCCGGCATACAGCTGATTCCAAGGCCGGTGCCCGTGGAGAAGCAACTGGTCAAACCGGGTATGTTCCTCGTCGAACAGACTGAAGACGGCTCGCAGACCATCGTGCATCGTTCAAGGGACAACCAGATCAACCGCACGCCGGTCAATACCGACGCGCGAGCTCGGCTGTTCGTGGATCGTCCGAGCTGGAGTTCAGTCCACCTGAAACCCTATGAAAACATGAGCGCATTACTGGCGGCGTTCAGAAAAATGGGCATGACCCACGTCGGATAACCGAAAAACCTACAGGGCAAGGTAGCTCAGGTTGCCTCGCCCTTCGGCAGGCGCTGCTCCAGTTTCTGATACAGCGCGCTTTGCTCCGGCCAGTTGCGCATGAAGCGTGCGCGATCACGGGCGAAAGCTGCGGCGAACGACGCCTGGGAACTGTGTTGCTGCATGGCATCCAGGTCGATCAGCGCCCAGCGGTCTTCCTGCCAGAACACGTTATGCCCCTTGAAATCACCATGACTGATGCGCTCACGGATCAGCTGTGCAAACAGTTGTTCGAGTGCTTTCAGTTCGGTTTCAGGGGCATCACCGGTTTCAACATGGGGCGAAAAGCGCTCGATGATGTCCGGCCCCGGCAGGAACGCGGTCACCAGATAAGCTTTGCTGCGCATACCCAGCACGCGCTCTTCCCGCACCGCCAGAGGTTTGGGCGTCGCGATGCCCAGAAACACCAGCCGATTGGCTTCGCGCCATGAATGCCAGGCCCTGCTCGGGCGCCAGAAGCGCTTGAGCCAGTGGCTGAAATTCTTGATGTTGTAGCGTTTGATGACCAGCGCACGGCCGCCAACTTCGACACGTCCGACACTGGCTGCACCGCCGGTCTTGTACAGATGCCCGTCATCGAGCAAGGCATCGGCCTGATCCAGTACCGGCAGCATCGCTGCCTCTTCTTCACGACGAATCGCCTGAAACACCGAAGCACTGTCCTTGACGCTGAACAGGCTGCAATCGCGACCGGTCTTGTCGAGAAAGTCCTTCAGACGCCAGCTGCGTATCTTGTCGATCTGTTTCTGCAGCGCTTCCATCGGCAAGCCATGCTCGGCGTTGCTCAACAGGTAATGCACCAGCAATTCTTCGGTGAACGGCTCGAACGCGCGGGGCAACTGGGCAAAGAATACGCCAAGGTTTTCCAGGACTTTCTGACGCGACAACGGCTGCCCGGCCTGCTCGGCACGGATGCCTGCGCCGTCGATCATATACAGCTTGCCGTCATGGCGCAGCAGGTTGTCCAGATGCAGGTCTTCCTGCCACAGGCCTTTGGCGTGCAGCAGGGCAATCGCCGAGAGCGCTTCGCCAAGCACGGTCTGTTGCTCATCGGTCAGCGGCGGTTGGTGCTGCACGGCATTCCAGGCGTCGCCCAGGCTTGGCGCGTTCTCAAGAAACTCGAACAACAGCCAGCCGCCCTCGCCTTCCTGCAGACCGTCGGCCAGCAGCAAAGGCGTCGTCACGCCCTGCTCGGCCAACAGCCGTACGCCGCTCAGTTCACGCTGAAAATGCCGGGCGGCCTTGCTGCCGACCAGCAGTTTGGCCAGCACTGTGCGACCACGCCAGACACCCGCACCCACGTAGCGCTGACCGGGCAATACACGCAGCAGGGTCAGCAGTTGCAGTTCGGCGCTGCCTGCGGCATCGGCCAGGGTCAGGCTCATCGGCAGCTCAGGCTTGCGCCCGGCGTTCTTGAGATCGGACAAACGCATCAACGGGTCTCTTTCTGGTCACGGTGTTGAAGGTCACGCTTGTGCTGGCCTCGCTGCCCGAGGCGCGCACGCCAGGCATTGACCTGTTCGCTGTCGGGACCGGCCTGCAGGTAGGCGGCCAGCAGTTCGCGCTGATCGGCTTCTGTCCACATACGCGCACGGCGCAACAGCGGTTCCAGATCCTTGACCCGGTCACGCCGGCCAAAGATCACCGGCCGGGTCTTTTCCAGATCGATCAGTTGCGCCTGACAGCCCGCCTGATCGGTCCGCAGAAAAATATGTTTGGGATAAAAGCAGCCATGGATCTGCCCCGCGCCGTGCAGCGTGCGCGCCAACAGCCCACAAGCCTTGAGAATAGCTGATCGCGCGGCGCCGCCCAGTTCCGTCCAGCCCTGTAGCAGTTCATCCAGATCGGTCCAGCCGTCCAGCGCGCGCGTCATCAGAATCGCCCGACGTTCGCCATCGACCCTGCTCTCGCCGTAAACCGCCGCCTGCAAGGCCGGGATACCCAGCTTCTGGTAGCGGCTGATGTTGCGAAACTCACGGGAAAACGACGGTTCGCCAAACGGATGATGCAACGTGTGGGTCAGGTAATTGCTCTGGCGCTTGAGGTAGAAACCCTGGCCGTCCAGATCCAGCCGGAACACGCTGCTCCAGCCGCCTCGTCCGGTATTGGGCTCATCGACTGCGTCCAGCTTCAGCTTCCACAGCGACTCGAAATCGGTCAGGCCGTGGCGCTCCAGCAGGGGCCGGTCGGCACTGGCAATAAACACGCTCATTCGCGCCCCTCGAAAAAGCTGACGACATGACGGATACGCTTTTTGTCGGAGGCGTTCAGACGCGCACGCTGACGGTATTGCAGGTAAAAGCGCAGCCGCTGGGTGGCGGACAGGTGGTACTTGGCGACCTTGTCCAGGCACGCCAGGTCCTTGGTGATCCGGTAGCGCAGCATGAAGCTCCACCAGAAGGCCCCGTTGGGGCAATCGATGAAGAACAGCCGGGCCTGATCGTCCACCAGCAGGTTGCGCCACTTCAGGTCGTTATGGGTGAAGTGATGGTCGTGCATGATCCGCGTGTAGGACGCAAGTTGACGGCTGATACCATCCACCCATTGCCTGTCGGACAAGAGCGGATCCTTGCGCTGCGCCAGGGCAGACATGTCTTCGGTATTGGGCAGTTCGCGGGTGATCAACGCACCACGGTCATAGGCTGCGCCGTTGCGCTCGAGCCCCCAGGCCACCACTTCAGCCGTAGGAATCCCCCACTTGGCGAAACGCTTGAGGTTCTGCCACTCGGACTTGACCCGAGGCCGCCCCAGATAACGTCGCAGGCCTTTGCCTGCGCCCACATAGCGCTTGACGTAATAATTGACCCCGGCGCGCTGAACCCGAATCACCTCGGACAGCGGGTCACGGGTCAGGCGTTCGCCCTGCAAGGCAAACACAGCGTCCAGGTCGCCGAAGTCTTCAGCCAGAAACGCGTACGCAGGCTCCAGGTTCCAACCCGCCATCAGAGCGCATCCCCGTATCGCAATTTACGCTGATAAAGCTTGTCGGCCTTTGTCTCCAGCCAGCCGAGCAGCTTCGCTTCCCTGACCAGTATTTCCCGCAACGGCTTCTGAAAGTAGCCCTTGAGAAAGCGCAGTTTGTCGCGACGCGTCAGACCGATGTCCAGCGCCGAGAAATACAGCGCCGCCAGGTCCTTGTTGCGCCAGCGCGGTGTGATCGCCCGACGGGTCTGGGCGCGGTGCAGGTCGATGACCGACAGCCTGAAGTCGTCGGCCGTGACGGGCTTGTCGGTGTGCAACAGAAAATGGCAGATATAACAGTCGCGGTGATTGACCCCGGCGCGGTGCATCATCCTGACCAGTCGCGCGACCTCGGCGATGTACGCCCGCTTGAGGCGAGGCTCGGGCGGCTCGTTGCGCCAGTTGATGCTGACGTCTTCAAGGCTGGTGGTGGGTGCCAGCTCTTCGGTCACGATGAACGAGTGCTGCGCGGCCGGGTTGTTGCCGCGCTCGCCATAGGCCACGGCGGTCATGGTCGGTACGCCGACCTCATGCAGCCGCTCGATGGCGTCCCACTCCTTGCCTGCGCCCAGCACCGGCAACTTGGCGGTGACCAGATTCTTGGCGATTTCGCCCCAGCCGATGCCGCGATGGATCTTCACGAAATAGCCGCGCCCGTCGACTTCGGTGCGCAGTGTCCGGCGACCTTCGAGCTCGCGATACACCTCACCGCTCAAGGCCTCGACCTCGGCGAACGCATCGCGCCCGGCCCACAGGCTTTTGAACGGTTCAGCAAGGAACAGCTTCATCAATAGTGCTCCGCCAGAATCACATCGGCAGCGTGCTGCGGCATGCTGTAAAGGTCCGCCGTGTCAGCGAACGCCAGGCCGTTTCGGCCCCAGTTGCTGCGCGCCGTATCGTCCTTGAGCATGTCTGCCAGATAACGATTGAGCTGCGCCTGTTCGAACGGCTCATCCAGCACCAGACCGCAGTCGGCTTCGGCGATGTAATGGGCATAGCCACACACGGCGCTGACCAGAACGGGCAAACCCGCCACCAGCGCTTCAAGCAGCACGGTGCCGGTGTTCTCGTTGTAGGCCGGATGAATCAAAACGTCAGCGCCCATCAGGAAACGTGGAATGTCACTGCGACCTTTCATGAAGGTCACTTGATCGCCCAGTCCCAATGCAGCGCTTTGCAGTTGGAATACCTTGGGGTCGTCCTGGCCGATTACAAACAGCCGCGTGCGTTTCTTCAGGTCGGTCGGCAGTGCCGCCAGGGCTTTGAGGCTGCGATCTACGCCTTTCGTCTTGAAACCTGAGCCGATCTGCACCAATAGCAGGTCATTTTCAGCAAGACCGAACTCCTGCCTGAAACCTGAACGAATCTGCGGTGCTTCAGGGGGGGCCCGTCGATCCGGGGAAATGCCGGGCGGCAACAGATGGAAACGTGACAGCGGCGTGTCGTAATGCTTGATGAACAGCGGCTGCTGAACTTCGGAAATCATCAGGACTTGGGTCTTGGCGTCCTTGGCGAAAACAGCACGTTCGTAGTCGGAAAAGTGGCGGTAGCGACCCCACTTGCGATACAGCGGACTGCGCAGGTTCTGCGCCTTGTCCTCGAAGCAGCCATCTGCCGCGTAGTAAACGTCCAGACCTGGCATCTTGTTGAAGCCGATCAGACGGTCCACCGGGCGTTTGGCCAGATCCGCCTCCATCCACGCGCTGAGCTTTTCATTGCGGCGATGGTTGAAAAAGGCTTTGACCGGCGCGACCAGCACCTCGAAGCCGGGCGGCACGTCGCCTTCCCAGATCAGGGTGTAGACGCGAATCTGATGACCGCGCTTCTGGCACTCCAGCGCAATGCGCATGAAGTCGCGTTGCAGTCCGCCGAACGGAAAGTATTTGTACAGGACGAAAGCCAGTTGCATCAGCCAGGTTCCTTTGCCAGCAACAGCGCGCCCAGTTGGCTCGCTACTCGCTCGGGATTCAGGCGAGTGAAGCACGGTGGCCACTCGCGTTTAAGGTCAAACCGGCGCTGATCGTCAGCGGTCGGCTGGTATGTGCATTTCTTTTGCAGGCAGGGCGCGCAGCTCGGGTAATCGGCGGCCAGATGCACCTGCGATTTGCCATAGGCTCCAGTCAGCACCGGGTTGGTCGGCCCGAACAGCGAAACAGTCGGCACATCCAGCGCGGCGGCCAGATGACCGATACCGGTGTCCACTGCCACGCAGGCCTGCGCCTGAGCCAGCACCCGCGCCACGCCTGCCAGATTCAGTCTGGGCAGTACCTGCGCCGCGTCCAGCCCGTCGGCGATACGCTCGGCACGGGCCTTTTCAGCCGGATTGCCCCACGGCAGGCGCACTTGCAGACCTTGAGCGGCCATCCGCTCCGCCAGCTGTCGCCAGTACAGCTCCGGCCAATGCTTGGTGTCCCAGGTGGTGCCGTGCAGAAACAGCACGAAGGATGCCTGCGGCGCGTCATCCTGAGCGGTCGGTTTATTCAGCCCGTAGTCACCGATCCCGACCGGCACGCTGTAGCCCAGCGCCTGTGCGAACAGCTGGCGCAAACGCTCGACCGCGTGCTGTCCGCGTGCCACCGGGTAGCCTTTGTCATAGAAACGGCTGGCCAACGGCTCGCGTGCCGAGTCACGGTCCAGACCGGCCACCGGCGCATCGACATAGCGGGTCAGCCAGGCGCTTTTGAACAGGCCCTGAGCGTCGATCACCAAGTCATAACGCTGCTCGCGCAAACGAGCCTTGAAACCACGCCACTCGCCGTTTCTGAAGGTCTGCCACAGGTTCTTGCGCCAGCGGCGGATCGCCACCGGAATGACTGTATCGACAGCCGGATGCCAGGCCGGAATCTCGGCAAAGCCTTCTTCCACCACCCAGTCGAAGCGGATGCCCGGCAGCGCACGGGCCGCGTCGGTCAGCGCGGGCAAGGCATGGATCACATCACCCAGCGAAGACGTCTTGATCAGCAATACCCGCAACGTCAGATGACCTCTACCGGAGTGCTGTCCAGGCGGCCCAGCGCCTGGATCACTGCGCCCGGTTCAAGCAGGCGCATGCAGTTGTAATGGCCGAAACGGCAGGTGCGATCAAAGCAGGGGCTGCACTCGATGCCCAACTGGACAACCTCGACCTCGTCGGCCAGCGGCGGAGTAAACGCTGGCGATGTCGAGCCATACACGGCCACCAGCGGACGATTCAGCGCCGCCGCAACGTGCATCAGACCGGAATCGTTGGAGACGACCGAGTCGGCACACGACAGCAGATCGATGGCTTCGGCCAGCGAGGTCTGCCCGCTCAGGTTGACGGACTCTTCACGCAGACCGGGAATCAGGTTCTCACGGATGGTCTCGCCGACCGGATGATCCTTCTGCGAGCCGAACAGCCAGACCTGCCAGCCTTCGCGGATTCGCGCATCGGCGACCTGCGCGTAGTGCTCGGCGGGCCAGCGCTTGGACTCGCCGAACTCGGCACCGGGACACAGTGCCAGCACCGGGCGGTCCAGCGTCAGCCCGAACTTGGCCAGCGCCGCATCGCGGGTTGCCGAGTCGATCTGCAGGCTGGGCTTGGGGTAAGGCCGGGGCAATTCCGCGTTCTTGTCGTAGGCCAGCGCCATGAAGCGCTCGATCATCAGCGGATAACGTTCTTTATCCAGAGTGCGTACATCGTTGAGCAGCCCGTAACGGAACTCGCCACGCCAGCCGGTGCGCTGTTTGATGCCTGCGAAAAAAGGCACCAGCGCGGATTTCAGCGAATTGGGCAGCAGAATCGCCTGATCGTACCGGCCGGCCAGGGACTTGCCGATGCGACGGCGCGTGGCCAGTTCCAGAGCGCCATGGCCGAGGGGAAAGCTGAGCGCAGCGCGCACTTCGGGCATGCGCTCCAGCAGCGGACGACTCCACTCAGGTGCCAGCACATCGATCTGGCACTCGGGATGACGCTGTTTCAGGCACTGGAACAGCGTTTGCGCCATCACCATGTCACCGACCCAGCTAGGCCCAACGATCAGAATATTCATGTTTCATCCAAAAACGACCGGAAACGATCAGGGAGGCCGATCAGACTGCGTGACGTTCCCACACAACCTGTCGCCTCCCTGTCATAGCTTTATATAGTCTTGTTGTGAACGAACGGCATGTCGTCCGTTCAGCTCAACCCCATCTGCGCCCAGATCCGCATCACTTCACGCCGCTCGCAATGAAACTGATCGCCGCTGACCACACCCGCTTGCTTCTGCAAAGCCTGCCGGTGCGCCGCCGAACGGTACGCCTTGTAGGCTTCGCGCAACAGGCTGGCATCGGCATCGGGTAACAACCCGGCCTCTTCCAGCCCTTCGAGAATACGAATGTTATCGGTGTATTGCAGCAGCCCCGGATGCTCTCTGGACCACGCCAAGGCCGCGTATTGCACCATAAATTCGATATCGACGATACCTCCGGCATCCTGCTTGAGGTCGAACGGCATGGAGGACTCGAAGGCATTGGCTCCCCTGCCCGCCGCCGTCAGACGGCTGCCGAGGTTGTCACGCATCTTGGCGCGCATCTCGCTGACTTCGGCGCGCAGCGTGTCCAGATCGCGCTCGCGACCCAGCACGTCGGCGCGCACCTTCTCGACTTCGCGGCCCACATCGGGGCTGCCGGTCAATACACGGGCGCGGACCAGCGCCTGATGCTCCCAGGTCCAGGCTTCCTTGTCCTGATAACGCGAGAAAGCGCCCAGCGAACTGACCAGCAGCCCCGAGGCGCCGGACGGACGCAGCCGCATGTCGACGTCATACAACTGGCCGGAGTTGGTCTGAGTGGTCAGCAGGTGAATGATCCGTTGCCCCAGCCGGGTAAAGAACTGCGCGCTGTCGATCGGTCTGGCGCCGTCGGTTTCGGTCTGCGGATCGCCGTCATGAATGAACACCAGATCGAGATCGGACCCATGGCCCAGCTCGATGCCACCCACCTTGCCGTACCCGACAATCACGAAACCCGGATCGCATAACGTGCCGTCAGGCCGCGACGGCGTGCCGTGTCGCGCCACACTGTGACGCCAGGCCAGCGCCAGCACCTGTTCGAGTATCGCCTCGGCCAGCCAGGTCAGGTAGTCGCTGACTTTCATCAGTGGCAGGCTGCCGGTGATTTCCGACGCCGCCACTCGCAGGCTGTGGGCCAGCTTGAAATGCCGCAGCGCTTCCATCTGCTGTTCAAGGTCATCCTCGGGAATGCGGATCAAGCGTTCGCGCAGTTCGGCGGCCAGTTCAGGCGCCAGTGGCGGATTGAACAGACGGCCCTCATTGAGCAACTCATCGAGCAGCAGCGGGAAGCGGGCAATCTGCTCGGCGATCCAGGGACTGGCTGCGCACAGGGTCAGCAGGCGGCGCAATGCATCGGGGTTCTCGGTGAGCAGCACCAGATAAGCCGAACGCCGGGCCACCGCTTCCACCAGCGGCAATACGCGCTCAAGTACCAGATCAGGCTTGTCATGCTCCACCGCCTGCGCCAGCAGACGTGGAATAAAGGCGTCCAGACGTTCCCGACTGAGGCGCTGCATGGAGCGCAGATGCGGACTGCTGCGCAGGCTCGCCAGATGTTTGATCGCTGTCTCGGCGTTGACGAAACCGGCCTGGGAAAGCTGGCGGCTGGCGGCCTCTTCGTCCTGAGATTCTTCCCACAATGGCAGCCACTCGCCACCGACGATCACTTCGCTGTCGTCTTCCTGCTCGTCATCAGGATCGGAATCGGGATCGGCGATGACCTGACGGAAGTGCCACGACACCCGGCCGCGCCAGTACATCAGTCGTTCGTGAAAGCTCGCCCAGTCCGAAAAGCCCATCATCAGCGCGATACGCGCCTGATCCTGCTCGTTGTCCGGCAGCATCTGGGTCTGCCGGTCGGCAATCGCCTGAATCGCATGTTCGGTGTAGCGCAGGAATTCATAACCCTCGCGCAATTCTTCGGTCACGGCGCTGGGCAGATAGCCTTGGCCTTCGAGGGTCTTCAGGACCTTGAACAACGGGCGTTGCTGAAGGCTCAGGTCGCGACCGCCATGGATCAGTTGAAAGGCCTGGGCGATGAACTCGACTTCACGAATGCCGCCCGCGCCGAGCTTGATGTTCTCCGCCATGCCCTTGCGCTTCACTTCCTGCTGAATGAGCTGCTTCATGGTGCGCAGCGCTTCGATGGCCGAGAAATCCAGATAACGGCGATAGACGAACGGGCGCAGCATTTCCAGCAGCTCGGCGCCCGCCTTCTGATCGCCGCCCACCACACGGGCCTTGATCATCGCGTAACGCTCCCAGTCGCGGCCCTGATCCTGGTAATACTGCTCCAGCGCATTGAAACTGAGCACCAGCGCCCCGGAAGAACCATAAGGCCGCAGGCGCATGTCGACGCGAAACACGAAGCCATCGACGGTCACAGGGTCCAGCGCCTTGATCAGCCGCTGCCCCAGACGAATGAAGAACTCCTGATTGTCGAGCGGGCGTTTTACGCCAACCGTTTCGCCGCCTTCCGGGTAGCCGAAGATCAGATCGATGTCGGACGACAGATTCAGCTCGACCGCGCCCAGCTTGCCCATGCCCAGAATCACCATCTGCTGCGGCAGCCCCGTGCGACGCCCGGTGGGCGTACCGAACTGCTGGCAGAGACGCTCGTGCAGCCAGTGACAGGCCAGGTCGATGCAGGCATCGGCCATGTCCGACAGGTCGCGGCAGGTCTCGATCAGGTCTGCCTGGCGTGTCAGGTCCCGCCAGATAATCCGCACTTGATGCCGCATGCGTTGGCGACGTAGATTACGCCCCAACTCATCGTCAGTGGTCGCGGTGCTCAATGCGTTGGCGATTTGCCCGCGCAGCTCGCCTGTCGAGAAGCTACGCTCCAGTTCGCCTGAATCGGCCAGGTCCAGCAGCATGCCCGGATCCCGGCAGATCTGCTCGGTAACGAAGTCGCTGGCTGCGCAGACCCGGTCGAACGCCAGGCGACGCGACTCGGGCCAGGCCTCGAAAGAAGCCAGTGCTTCGGCAGATAAATCAGCGAGCACTGTACGAAAAGTCTGTTGTGCACGGGTAATCAATGGCAGCAGGATGGCCGGAAAATCGGCCAGTAAAGGTAGGCTCATGGTCTATCCTTGATCGGCGTGCAACGGGCTACCTGCCATGACTGCGAGATTGACCTGCCACTGCCGCTTGTCGAACAAAGGTTATAAATTGCTGGAAAAATCGTTTTAGAAGCATAAAATTCCGACTTTTTACCGCAACACATTCGAAACACATCAACAGTAACGTTTTATCTCACAACACAACAGGAGCGATTTGGTCGCTTCTCTGTAGTTTTACTACTGGCTAGGTAACTCGGAGGGCTGAAATAGTCGTCGATTTGTAGTAAAACTACACGCCGCCGGGCCAACCTCCGGTAATCCAAGAATTTATGTCGTCTGCCCACAAGGCCAGTCGCAAACTCAGGCAACCGATTCTGGAAGCCTTTCCGCCCTGGAGCAAGCCATGCAAGACCTCGATCCCGTCGAAACCCAGGAATGGCTGGACGCCCTGGAATCGGTTCTCGACAAAGAAGGCGAAGACCGTGCTCACTACC
>Ga0065712_10067753_pt1 | contig 56502 bp, 50 predicted proteins | sample MisRhiReplicate1_FD_59099 | JGI IMG/M metagenome (GOLD analysis project Ga0065712, IMG submission 59099) | Miscanthus rhizosphere microbial communities from Kellogg Biological Station, MSU, sample Rhizosphere Soil Replicate 1: eDNA_1 v3... | ecosystem: Host-associated > Plants > Roots >...
GACTGCAGGTTGGCCAGGTTGCCAGCATAGGTCAGCGCATCGAGGTTCAGCACCTGCTCGTCATTGCGAGCGCACCATTGCAGCACGAAATTTGAGCCGATGAAGCCGGCTCCGCCTGTTACTAGGATCATGAGATATCTCTTGGTTAAACCGTAATCAAATAGCCTGCCGAGGTCAGCCCTTCTTCAACATGAGTTCTTTGAGAAGGGCCAATTGCGTCTCAGCCACCGTAAGCTGTTCTCGCAATTCACGTTGTTCAGCTTCCAACGCATCAAGTTGCTTTTTCTGGGTCGTCAGTATTTCAGCGTTTTTATCACGCTTCGGTCCGGAAGCAATAGCGTAATGACTTGAATCGTCCAGTTTATTTTCCGCAGCAAAATTCGTCGCGGTGAGGCGCTGAACGGGAGCTTGACTTAGCGAGCCATCAAGATGCTGCACTGGGACAACCAATGCCGTTTGACCTCTGACGATGCGTGAGCCGAGCTGAATGTCTGCGGCACGTTTGCGCCGAACAACGCAGATGGAGTTGATAAACTCAACAGAGTAAATTTCTGACAGCACTGCATCAGTAAGTCCTGCGTTGATGCAAAACGAGGAGAGCCTTTCTATTCGTGAAACCGGAATTCCCCAGTGCTCGAAATTGACGATGTCCGCAAGAGTCTTGAAGAAGCTGATACAGGACGTCGGATCGTCGAGCCCACCCTCGTACTCAGCCCAATAACCGCAATGCAGGTCTTCAGCGACATACAAACCGTCATAGGCGAGGCTTGAAAACAGGTGGCTGAACGATTTGATGATGTCAGAGCTCAAGTGCGAGCCGTCATCAACGATGATGTCAAATTCAGGTGTCAGCGCCTTGATGTCAGTCAGGATATTCGTGTCGTTGATATCGCCCAGGAAAAGGCTGATTTTTGTCGAATCAAATTGGAGTCGATCGCAGGATTGATTGATATCGCACCCTACGATTTTTTCTGCATTGTGGAAGTATTTTGACCAGATTTCGAGTGAGCCTCCATTCTGTACGCCGATTTCCAAGAGCTTCAGGGGCGTGTCTCTGAACTCGTTGAAAAGACGTGCGTACACAGGAATGTACGAAGCCCATTTATCAGAAACGAAGCCCGTGTGCGCATCATACAAGGCTTGCAGAGTTGGAAATTCAGTCATGGACGGGTCCTGAGTGGTCAATCTTCACCAAACAAATCTCTGGTGTAGACCTTATGCAATGAGTCTTGAATTTCCGAAGACAGTCTGTTGGCAACAATAATATCCGCACGCTTTTTGAAAAGGCTGAGGTCGGTGACAACCTGTGCACCAAAAAACTCAGCCTGTTGAAGGACTGGTTCGTAGACCAGCACTTCAACGTTTTCCGCCATCAGGCGTTTCATGATGCCTTGAATCGAGGAGGTTCTGAAATTGTCTGAACCGGCTTTCATGATCAGCCTGTAGATGCCTACAGTTTTCGGCGCGCGCTTTAATATCGAACTGGCGATGTAGTCCTTTCGCGTGGCATTCGAGGCCACGATCGCACGAATCAATGTGTTTGGCGTTTCGGCATAATTTGCCAATAGCTGCTTGGTGTCTTTTGGCAGGCAATAGCCGCCGTAGCCAAAGGAGGGATTGTGATAATGGCCGCCAATACGGGGATCAAGGCTCACGCCTTCGATAATCTGCTTTGCATCCAGGCCGTGGACCTCGGCATAGGTATCAAGTTCGTTGAAGTAAGCCACTCGCATGGCCAAGTAAGTATTCGCAAAAAGCTTGATCGCCTCGGCTTCGGTGGAGCCAGTCAGCAGAACGTGGGCGTCCTTCTTGATTGCGCCCTCCAGCAACAGATCTGCAAAACGTCTTGCCCGCTCTGAACACTCGCCAACCACGACTCTTGACGGGTGCAAATTATCATGTAGCGCGCGACCCTCCCTCAGAAACTCAGGGGAAAATATGATGTTCTGGCAACCGAAATGCTTTCTCATGCGTTCTGTGAAACCGACCGGAATCGTCGATTTTATGATGATCAATGCGCTGCTATTGCGGCGCAAAATATTGGCGATCACTGTCTCGACTGACGAGGTATCAAAAAAATTAGTGCCAGAGTCGTAGTCGGTGGGTGTGGCGACAATAACGATTTCAGCGTCGTCATAGGCCTCGGAGTCGATCAGGGTCGCCCGTAGGTTGAGCGTCCGTGTAGACAGGTATGCTTCGGCTTCTGGATCCGAGATCGGGCAACGACGCGAGTTGATCGCATCAACCTTTTCCTGCAACACGTCAAGCAGTACCACCTCGTTGTTCTGAGAAAGTAATACCGCGTTGGATACGCCCACGTAGCCCGTGCCAACAATCGCAACTTTCATGCGTGGCCTATGACGTCTGAACCAGAAACAGGAGTGTCAGTACTCACCTCGGCAAGGTTCATGCTGACGCGCTGGGTGCCCGAGCCCGTGCTAAAGGCGAACTCAATGATCTCATCTGTAAAAAACGGTTCGTCTATTTGTTTGGTAATGCTCACGATGAACCCGCAGTCAGCATCTGCGTCTGGATAAACTTCTGAGACATCCTGCCTGGGCAGGTAAAGTATTTCCAAGGATAGAGGTTTACCTTGGGAGTGATGCGCAGACAGTGTCGGTTTTATAGATGATAGCGTGTCGAACATCCAACCGTGCACCGTCAAGGTCCGGTAATGTTCATCGACATAAAACAGATCGATCGAATGAAGGAGGTTATCGACTAACAGGGGCTCTTTCACCAAATCATTAATTTTGACACCCTTGATCTGCATCCGGTACTTATCAAACAGCGAGGGTTCGTATTTCAAGCGTGAAATGGCATTATTGAATCGCTCAGTGACAAATCCTCTGGCGTCTCTCAGCGACTTTTGCACTGCCGAGCGCTCCACGAACTCCTCATAGCCTGCGTTGTAACGTTCCAGAAGCGCGGCGTCTACACTGAACAGTATGCTTGGGCCTGAGTCTATGTCGGGAACATAACCTGTGCGATTGGCTTTGAACACATTATCGTCGTTCTTGTGACCCCGTCCTCTCAAAAGGGACGATAAATATTCCAGTGGAGATCGATTGATTTGATGGAGGATAAACGCACGGTCATCCAGCGTTGATTTGTGTGCGTCATGCAGGGCCTGAGACAGCAAGGATTTGTTCTGGGTCTCAATGTCGTCATCAAAAAAAGGTTGACGGTTGTCCAGCAGGTAGACTCCGTTCTCGATGATGTGGTTGTGAACGGACAATTCCTGCATGCGTGGCGTCATGCCCACCAAGGTCTTCAGGTGCCTATTTTTCTGAACCAGATTCATGTTCGCGAACGGCCTGCTGAAGTTATGCCTGTAGTGATCTGGCATATCGATCGCCCATTGAAACGAGATGGCGTCGAAGTACGGGCTGTCGTAAATGTAATTTTTTATCGACGTGCTGAAATCTTTTGGAACCCAGAACTCGTCCAGGTCCAGGAAGATAATGTGTGAGCACACTGACTCTCTCAGCGTCTCTGCATAAATTTTCGAATACACCGTCTGCTGGAACGGAAGCTCCTCTTTCAAACAACGATTCAAAAGCACGTCAGCGTTTCTGAACTTTATCTTGTCCGCGCCGCAAAAGACGGAGAGGGCAGACAGGATCGCTTCAGATGAGTCAGTAGTGTTGTTTAGCCATATCTCGATTTCATCGAAGCCAAAGAAAAGATGGTGATATACCCATTGTGGTATGTAAGCACCTTCATCTTTAGCAATGGCAGCCAATTTTATTTTAATGCTCATTATCGTACTTAGCCTTACCCTATTTTCGCGAACGCATAAGGTTTCTTCGTCTTGGTACTGGTCTGTTCAATCGTGGTCAGACCGGCCGCCAAGCTACTGATGGATATCATACGCTCGATGGCATGAGCAAAGGTTCCATCAGTCTGGCCTAGCTCTTCATCAAAGTCGTGATCGTCGATAGCCAGGTTCAGTAAAGGGAGAAGTGCTTTGGTTTGGGCAAAGAACATCGTGCCGGCAGGAAACTCTTTATCAATGATTTCTTCGAATTCAAAGCCCATGCGGTTTGCCAGGCGAGCGCAGTTCTCGGCGTTGCCACCCCAGTGATTTTTCAATGGTACAAGGTGGCCGTTGGGCGACAAAACTCCTACGGTTTGATTTTTTATCAGCACCTGGTGGTTTTTATGCAGCGAGCCGTGACCGACGAGCTTGTCAACAAGCTCATTGCGCCATTTATCGCCGTCTTCACGGTGTTTGGATTTTTTGGTGTGCAACTTCAGAATGATTGGGTAACCGTCTTTTGCAACAATACGGGCCAGATGCAGAAAAGGTAATACATCCCTGCCCAGATTATCAAATCCAGCCAGAAGGTACTCAAAGCCCGAGGCTTTCAATATGGCTTCGACGTCAGCTTCCTGCTCCCGAGGCGTCGAAACATAGAGCTTTATCTTCAAAGAAGCCACGTTTTCGTTCAGTTTGGAAACGAACTCTTCAAGAATGTCTGTGTAAAATGCGTGAATGATAACTGCCAGACGATTGTCGTCTTCGGCAATCTTTTTGGCCCTCATCGCTGCGGCTTTGACCAACGACATTTTGGTTGATTCGAGGTAGGCATAACCGTACTTTTGGTCCGGCTCTAAGTGTGCACCTTCGGCCCATTCGTTCCAGGCATTGATGAACACTAAGTTCTCGCCGTTTCCCTTGTTATGGTCGTTGACATAGCGAATCGAGTTATCCAGCCATTTTTGATACAGCACGGGCGAGCTGTTCAGGAAGATATAGCCTTTGTTCTTCTTGCGCGCTGTATTGTCCCAAGATGGACAAGCGCCTCTGAAGATAGTGTAGTCTTCTTTGCGATAATTATCGCTCTGGACGACAAGGTTCTCGTAGTTGAACAGGCCACCCTCGAATTCCTCCGGAAGGTTTTCCAGTAATGCGTTGGAGGGCGACAGGCCTGCGCTGTTCGGAGTGAAATCAACCACCGCATCGAAGCCAAAGTCTTTAGGGTCGGACTTTTCGAACGAGTTAGTCATTGCAAGATAAATCTCCCCTACGCCTGCGGTACGGCAGTATTCACGCCAAATACTTGCTGTTCTCTTTGCGTCAGGCAGTTCTGCGGGGCGATAGACAACAACCAAAGGCTTGCCATCAACTTTAATGTAGCGGTTGTCCGAAATGTATTTCTTAATGTACTTAATAAATTTTAAATCATCTTGGTCCGAGTGGTTTTGAGCCATCAAGATGTCGGACTCATTGCCGTCCCAGCGACGCGACCAGTTTTCATTGGCCCAGCACAGGCAAAATGGCATGTCGTTGCTTTTGTCCTTGTGGAACATCTCGATCGGCTTTTCCAGCAGGCGCTTGCCATCAAACCAGTAGAAATAAAAGCAAAACCCGTCAATGCCATAATCTTTGGCCTGCAGAATCTGCCGTTTCAAGGTTTCCGGCTTTAGGAGGTTGTAGTAGCCAACGTCTTCATGGGGCACGTGAGGTTGGTAGTGGCCGTCAAATTGCGGTTTTGCAGGCTTGACGTTGGTCCATTCGGTGAAACCCTTACCCCACCATTTGTCGTTTTCAGGAATAGCGTGGTATTGCGGGAGGAATAAACAGATCGTTTTGACCGTTTTTTCTGGAATATAGCTATAGGTGCCGCGTTTGATGGGTGGGAAGTCAATAGTCCCAAGTTCTTCTATCTTCAGGAAGCGCTTGAAGTTTCGGCCTTCCATCAGACCTTGGAATATATAGTGTTCCAGCGGGTTGATCTGAGCGGAGTACACATCCGGATTCAAATCAAAGTAAGCTTCGGTGGAAAATTTGGTGCTTGGGTCACGCCCCATCTTCCAGCCATACCTCATATAGTGAACGACGGGGTCCACACCGCTGAGCGCAACATCCAGATACGCCTTGGTGTACCAGTTCTTGTCGAAGAGTTTGGAGGCGGCAATCGCATCGTAGACAAACGTATTAACCTTGGATGACTTGCCACCGGTAAAGCCGTAATTAATGTAATCATCCATGACGCTGTGACTGCGTATCGCCAACGCAAGGTCTTTGATCAGTAGCTTTTCTGCATCAGGTTTAGACTCGAATGCGCTGATGACATCAGGTGGCAACTTGTCTAGATCAATCACCCAGTCATAGTCTTCGATGATCTGTACAGTTGCCCCTGCATGCATAGTTTCTGCGTGCTCGACGAGGTCACTTGACACGCCATTAGCAGGTGGGACCAGAGTGTTCGACTCAGCTAGCTTTTCCTGCGCGTCTTTGCGCTTTTGCGCCAGCTTGACATTGAATTCTATTATTGCGCTCAGCGAAGGGTTGTTTTCTACCGCCAGCTTGTAGAGCTCCAGAGCTTGACCGTAGTGATGTTCCCTCATGGCGGTATTCGCCTGTGCCATAAGAGATTTGATAGGAGCGTTCTTCATTTGGATTAGCCTGATATTAAGGGGTTAAAGTTCTGGTCTTCATATCGTGAAAGACGCGCTTTCACCAGACTAATCCGTAGTCTGTTTGTACACCGAGCATCTTTTTAGGCCTGTTCATTTCTTTCTCGCTGAGCATGACGTTCGGTGCAGTCAAGCAGGTCATCTTGAAAAAGCCTGTACCGATGTGTCGTGTCGGCTAGATCAGATTTCAATGTTTCGATTCTGTGGTCCATGACGCTCGAGTCCGCTGGCCCATCTGCACGCTTTTCAGATTGGTCCAGAGCGTCTTGAAGGTTAAGTATTCGTTGGGTCAATGCTGCTGATTGTTTTAAACATATCTCCTGATTGGCCCGCAGCAGTGAGTTCTCGGAGATCAATCTGTCTATCTGTGACTGTCGCTGATCCGCTTTTTGCGCAAAGTCATCTCTTTCCAGCACCACTGCTCTTTTTGTTGCATGTAAATTATCGATATGTGTATTTTTTCCGGTGATCACGCATTCGAGCGATTCAATCGTTTTTTTATACACATCGATCTGATGAGGCATGTCGCCACCAGCTTCCGTTATCATCACCTAGGCCCCGACCTTCTGACGCGGACGCAGGTTATGAATCATGATGGCCTTTACGACGTTCGCCAGGTCATGCCAATCTTCCCAGCGCTGCACATCCTCAGGGCATTGCGTTTTGATTGTATTCAACTGCGTTGTCAGATTGCTGACCAGAGCAGCGAGCAAAATTTGATCCGAATCAGACAATATCTGCCATACATTTGTGTCAAGGGCATCTGGACGGGCGAAACGAAGCTCCAGTCTTAAGCCGCGGCCGTCTTCACTCTCCGCGAACCAGTTTTCCAATACATCCCTTGCACTTTCGTCAAACTCCAATCGTGGATTCTGCCCAAAAGTGTCGTCGTGATCGACGGTAGCCAAGCTGTATTCGAGGTTATGCCAGTGTTTTTTTCCGAGGCTGATGTTATCCAGGCTAATCGTCAGCGAACGGTATTGATCGGTCTGTACGGTCTTCTTCAGCGTCACGCTGTCGAAGCGAAGTGCGAGTGGCCAGCCTTCCAGCGTGCTGGACAGCTCTCGTAAGCCCACTTTCAACTTTGCGATTTTTATATCGCCGCTCAGGACGGTATTGGCCTCATCTTCAAGCACATCGGCCATACGCTTGATCAGTGTCTTCAGCCTTTCCCAGTCCGATGTTCCCAAAGCGCTCAGCAGTGCGTTTGCGCCTAGCTGAGCTGAACCCACGACAGGCGAGCAAGGGAATACTTCTGCTGACCCCAAGGCCTCAGGCCACTGCATCCAGTCATTGGCATCGAGCGATTTTTTAATGTAAACCGCTACTTTTTCTTTGATGCGATGGGTCTGCAGGCTGATGAACGGAACCCGCTCATCACCAAACCAGCATTCACTGACGTCCCATTGCACCACTTCGGCCCCTCCCTCGTCGGCCAGTCGTTTCAGCGCAACGCTCTCAACCTCCCAATAGGTGGGGATCTTTTCAAGCAGCTTGAGGAACCGCTGTTTTTGTTGATGCAGCTTTTCGTTGTTCAGCTGTTCCTTCAGAGTAAGCAGCTCTTGAGCTTCCTGCGATTCGTGCAACTTTTCCAAAAGCAGGGCGTTTTCGGCTTTCAGTTTGCGAATCCTGTCGAGCTGTTCGTATTTCTGTTTTGCGGACTCCTCACCCTCGGTGTCACACAGCGTCGTCAATTCACGCTTGAACGATTCAAGCTTCTGCTGCGTCTGAAGAATCTCTGACTCAATCATGGCAATCATTTTTCTGGTCACGCTGTCATCCGCCGCGTAGGTTACATTCTCATCCGCTGATTCAGCATCCAAGCCAATTTCTAAATCATTACTTTCAGATATTTTCATGCTGCTCATTGGCTTTGCCGCTACCTGATAAGGATCTTGAATGAAACGTGCTACACCTGTCGCTTCTTGACCCGTCGCCTTGCTTCGGTAAGGTGCAGCCGCATGTGCTCACATAGATGTCTGTTATGGAGGATTCCTGTTTCATTCGTGAATAGTCCCTTCCAGCCTCGTTCTGGGTACAGTTCCCTTCGGCGGCATCGCCAAGCCCCCATAGGGCCCGCTCAAATAATCGAGACTCAATCCCGGGTGATAACACGGATCGCTTTGCCCCATCTGAGACCACCGTTCAATAAACCTTTGCTGCTCACGCTGTCCACGCGCACGCTTTTCCGGTATCTGATCCTTGCCGCGGCTCGCGGACTCAGCGTGGATCAGCTGCGCAAACGGCGTCCAGATCAGGTTCAGCCCTTGCTGTTGTATGCGCAGGCAAAGGTCCACGTCATTGAACGCGACAGGGAACGCATCTTCGTCAAGGCCGTTTACGGCGTCGAAGACTGATTTGCGCAACAGCAGGCATGCGGCTGTGACGGCGCTCTGTCGGCGTGTGATCTGGTTAAAGCCCAGGTAACCTGCATCGTGCTCTGCCAGGGTGTTGCCGGTATGCGCTGCCAGCCCGTTGATGCCTACCACCACGCCGCCGTGCTGAACCATGCGGTTTGGCCACAGTAGCTTGGCGCCGACTACGCCCACGGCTGGACGTAGCAACTGGCTGACCATTTCTTTCAGCCAGTCAGCCTCGATGATTTCGATGTCGTTGTTGACCAGGCCGATCAGTTCACCGGTGGCGTGAGTCACTGCACGGTTGTTGATCGCTGAATAGTTGAACGGGTAGGGGTGAGGCAGAACTTTCACGCCGCGCTCGGTCAACTGATCGAGATAAGCGAGGGTTTGCGGATCGCTGGACTGGTTGTCGACAACGATGATTTCCAGATTGGGGTAATCGGTATTGTTCAGCAGGCCTTCGATGCAGGCGTGTAGCAAGCCGTACTGGTCGCGGGTCGGCACTACCAGGCTCACACGAGGCAGTTCGGTGGGCAGCGGCCAGTGGGCGCGAAGCAAGGCCTGGTAATCGGGCACGGTACTGACCGTCGCACCGTCGGCAAGACGCTCGCACAGCCAGGCAATGGCTTGCTGGCGATCTACCGAGATCTGCGCCTGTTCGGGGCTGGCCGGCGATGAGTGTGCTCGGTGGTAGAGCACCCTTGGCAGGTGCGCCACGTTGGCCTGGCTTGTTTCAGTTGCCAGGGCGACCGCTGCGATAAGACGGTGCCAGCCAAGCGGTTGAAGTAAGTCGCTTGGGCCAAGCAGGCACAATGCCTTGTCGATGATCGTTGTGCTGAAAATGGCGCCTGGCGTGAAGATATCAGCGCCGATGAACAGGTCGATGTCCCATACCGGTTTCAGCCATGGAAGGCTGCGTTCACCTTGGGGTCCGTCCCGGTCGCAATCGGCGTAGCCCCAGGCGATGCCGTCACCGAGCAAGGCGCTCAGGTGGTCCACTGCGTAAGGCCCCAGATGGTCGTCGACGCCCAGCGGAATGACGCTGTCGCAGCCCGCTTCCAGCAACTCTTTCAACGCTGGGAGCAGGTTATTGGCTGCTGCACCTGCAACATGATGGGGCGCGTTGTGATGTTCGGTCAGGCGGGCTGTAGGGATAGCCGTTGCGGGCACATCGTTGCCGATCAACAGCACACCGGTTTTTCTGGCCACTTGAATGCTTTGATCAGGCGCATCCTTCTGAAACAGCTCGAACCATTCGGGGTAATGGTGAAAGCCTGCGCTTTTCGGCAAGCGCATGGCCTGATCCAGCGCGACCTGGTTCAGCAGTGCGAGGGTCTCGGCGCTGGGGGCGCGTTCATGCTGTTTGATCAGCCCTTCCAGTCCTTCATGCCAGCAACACAGTTTGATAGGGCTACCGGACAGAGGCTGACCAAGGTCGTTTTCCACGTCGATGGTGTGCATCTTGCCGTCTGCCAGGTCCCATGGAAGGTCGATACTGAAGCCATGGTCGCTTGTAGCCCGATAAACCAGTGCCTGATGGTGAGTGTCACAGGTCGCCTGAGCGAGCACTCGATTACCTTCACGCACAGTGATCTGTGCATGGCGCTGCGGCGTTTGCGGATCCCACGACCAGCCTCCAATTCGAAGGCCGCCGCTGTGCCAGACCTGCGAGGAAATGGGCGCTGGTTCTTTGCTGGGGGCGCCGGGCAGGTGCAGGTCGCCTTCCAGGGTGTAATCCTGATTGGCGATGCGTGCACTGATATGCCGGGCGTTATCCAGCCAGCTTTGCCTGAGTTGCACGCCGAAGCCGTTGAATTGATCGCCGCTTCTGGCACCGGGATGGAACTGGTCTGCCCTTGCCAGAAAAACGCAGGCACCGTCGATGCAGATTTCGACCACCAGTCGCTGGTCCAACTGCTCGTTGTTCACAGCCCAGCCCTGGAGCACATCTCCATAAAGGCCAGTGATAGCACCGCTGAAACGGGTATCCACAGTGAGCTGTTCGGCGGCGTTGGGTTTATCCAAGACTTCTTCTGACATCAGGCCCAACTCGGTGAAATAGGTAATGGGGTGATAGATGACGCGCCCACCTCAGTGGCAACTGGACTCGGCGGCGCAAACAGCGGCAACCCGAGTTCAATGGCAAGGCTCTGCGCACGCCAGCAGGCTCCGGGCTCAGTGTCCAGGCTTAGTGCTCCATCACATCCGGCTGCCGATGCCCGCTCAGCCAGACCCAAACCGTGTAGCGGTGGCAATGCATGAACTGCGCCAGTGGCGAACAGCGCTTTACCCCATGGAGCGTCGATGTGCGTGAGCAACACGATATCGAGCTTTTCCCGGGTGATTCGCTTCGCCAGCTGCAACCAGTCCTGCGCAATGCCTGCGTCCTGCAAGCTGTCTGCGATTAACAGGGTGCGTGGTGCAACCTCAGTGGCAGCAACCACCGTCTGTCCGCTTTCGAGGACGAATCTTACATCCGGCAGGGCGGTTTCGTATCGTTTTTCCAGAGCTTTCCACGGCAATTGGATACTGCATGCTTCAAGAGCAAAGCGCTGCCAATCGAAGGCGCTGTCCTTTTGCAACAGCTCGTCGTCGTGGCAGATGATTCTGTAGGGTTTTTCAAGCTGTCCGGGCAGTTCACGCAATAAAATGGGGCAGCCGGCCAGATGCTGATAAATCAGTTCGTCTACTTGAAGCGTGCGCAGGTCCTGCAGCAGGCGGTCATTCTCAGCAGGCAGCTCGTAATCGAGGCTGAAGGCCAGAGGCTGCAAGTGAGCGTGCAAGGTTGCGCGTGCGTGCTGGCCTTGATTGCGCCAACTGAGGCTCAGGGGGTGTTCCGCTGAGGTGCCGCTCAGAATCTGCAGTTGCCTGAAGCCCGACCCTGGCCAGGTAGAGACCGGGCTCTTCGACACGTGCTCGCGCAGCTGTGTCAGACGTGCTCGTTGCAGTGCCTGGCGTGCCGGTCTGATCGGGTCGCGCAGGCAGAAGTTTTCATAACGCGCCGGGGCGTCGGGATAGCGGCGTTTCAGCAGTGCATTGTTCTGGGCCACTCTCAGGGTCTTTTCATCCCGGAACGAAATGCCGCCCTGGTGTGCTACGAACACGTCGGGTGCCCCCATATGGCGCCAGCCCAATCCACGTGCCCTCAAGCACCAGTCGGTTTCCTCACCGTATCCGCGGCTGAGATGAACCTCGTCCAGGTAGCCCACCGCGTCCAGTGCTTCGCGCTTGATATAGAGGCAGAAACCACACCCCGTCTCCAGTTCGATTGGCGGGCTTTCGATGAGGCGAGCCAGATTGTCCAGATGCGCCTGTTGCTCGGCACTGGGCATCGGATGGCTGACGCGACTCTCCGGGAAGCTCATCAGCTCGCCGTTGTTGGTGAAGGGCGTGGCCGATGCAATGTCTTTGTCGCTGTAAGCGACAGCCCTGAGGCGATCCAGCCAGTCGCCGTGCACGCGTGTATCCGCGTTCAGCCAGACCACGTCCTGCTTCGGGCTCAAGGCCATGCCGCGGTTCATGCTGCGAATGAATCCCAGGTTGATCGGGTTCTGGATCAGCGTGATCTTGCCTTTGCTGGCCAGTACCTTGAGTGCCTTGCGCAGCGCAGGCACTGGCGATACGTCTTCAAGGACCACGAGGCGATGAGGCGTGCGGTTGAGTTTGCGGGCGGCGAGGGCGCTGTTGATGCATTCCAGCGTCTCTTCCAGCCCGTCGTATACGGGAATCAGCACATCCACCGGCTGTTTGATGCCGATATTCGCTGCGGGCCGGGGTTGCACAAACGCTGGCATGGCGTAGACGGGGCTACCCAGCAACGCCTGACCTGTTGCGAATCGTACGTTCACAGCCGCGATCGGATTGGGCACTTTGATGCGAATGCCGCCGTGGGTCGCAGGCAGTCCCGCAGCCGTCAACAGCGGGTGTGGTGCGCTGGCGACCATGGCTGTGGTCTGACCGTTGGCTTCCAGTTGCAGCGTGACGGCCGCGTGCAGGTTACGCAAATCGATGGCCCAGCCATGGATTTCCTGCGCCTGCGGGTGGTACTGCACGACACCCACGGTGCCTGGGAAATCAGCCTGCGCAGCCAGAGCCTTCAGTACGAATATCAGCTCGCTGGGTGCAGTGATGTCGGGCAGGTGGGCGAGGATCAGGCGACGCAATGCGTCAGGTTTTTCCGACTGGCTGCGCGCCTGCCATAGCATCATGCGCAGTGCCGGATCGTCAGGAAGTTTTTGCCAGGCGGTGGTCAGGTAGCGGCTGGCAAGTTCGGGTTTGGCTTGTGCAAGCAGGCTGCGCCCGACTAAGGCATGCAGGTCTGCACGTTGCGGGAACGCGGCTACGGCATTACCCAAATAAACAAAAGCAAGGCAGGGGTCCTTGGGCAGTGCTTCGATACCTTTCCAGAGCAGTGCTTCTGAAAAGTATTCGGCAGTCTGCAAGGCACGCTCGAGCGCCATGGCGGCAAGGTCACCTTCATCGGCCTGGCGATGGCGGTGAAAAATGTCCATGAGCGTTTCCCGCTCACGGTCGAGGTGTCCGGACATAAGCTTGCGCATTCACTAGAAAAAATAAAAAAGAAGGGCGACCCGAAAGTCGCCCCTTTTTACATACGACCCGACTTTTCAGCCGGGCGTATTTATTACTGCGACAGGGCTAGTTACACCGCGCCGTGCAACACAACAACGTTGTCGATGTGAGCGATGGCTTCAGCCGAACCAACGATACCGATAGCGACGTCAGCTTGAGTGCCGCCGTTATCCAGTACTGCAGTCCATGCGGCTTTGCCAGCGGTATCAGCGGCGCGACCCAGAGCATTCTGGTACAGAGCGTCCAGGAAGGTGTCGGTAGCCTGAGTGTTAGCCAGAGTAGTAGCTTCAGTCGAGCCGAAGATACCTTGTGCAACTTCTGCACGGCTGGTGCCGTTGAACAGTTGATCGACCCAAGCGCTCAGGCCTGCTTGATCACTGTTCGCATCGCGGCCCAGTGCCGACTGATACAGGTCACGTACGAAGTCACCGTTCGACTGGTCGAAAGACTGTGCTTCAGCGGAGCCGGCGATACCAGCAACTACGTCACCCAGGGTGCCGCCGTTGGCGATAACAGCAGTCCAGCTGTCAAGACCAGCCTGATCCGCACCACCGGTGCGACCCAGCAGCTCGTTGTACAGGCTGTTGATGGTAGCAGTGGTAGGAGCGTTGGCAGTAGCGCTGAACTCGGCAGAGTTCAGGAACTGGTTGGCGATGTCGGTCATCGACGTGCCGTCGTTAGCCAGAGCGGAGAACGCTTTAACGCCGTCCAGATCAGCATCACGACCCAGCACGCCTTGGTACAGACGCAGAGCCGAGGCTTCAGCTTCGTTTTGTGCCAAGACAACAGTTTCAGTTGTTTCAACACCAGCAGTCGTGCTGACGAATGTCAGGAACTCAGCATTGGTGATCGAAGCAGCTTGAGTACCGGTGAGATTGACGTCGAAGTTGTTGCCAGCAGTGATGGTGTAGCTGTCACGGGTGCCTTCCAACTGAACGACGTCGAAGCCTGCGCCAGTGTTGACCACGTCGCCATTGCCGCTCAGCAGAACGGTGTCGTTACCGGAACCGGTGATAACCACGTTGCTGCCAGCGCCAGCGATAACGGTGTTGTTGCCGTTGCCAGTGGTGATGGTGTCGTTGCCGTCGCCGCTGTCGATGAAGTTGTTCTGGTCGCCATTGACCAGCAGGACATCGTTACCCGCACCAGTCGAGAGCAGGAACTGCGTAGTGGCGGTGGCATCAGCAGAAACAGCAACGCGAGCCAGCGACGAAACATCGGTAGCATCAGCAGCAGCAACAACTGGCGTGATGTTGATGTTCAGATTGGCGTCGCTGCCCAGGATGATAGCTTTGGCCGAAGCGAGTTCGTTGGTGACGTTAACGGTGACAGTTTGACTAGCGAGACCTGCGATGACGCCGGTCACAACGTCAACAGGACCGGTTTGGCCAGCTGGCAGCTCAAGGTTTACGCCATCAAAACCAGCCACGCTCAGGGAGGCACCGGAGTCCAGGTTCAGCAAAGTGCTGATCGCGTCAGTGGTGCTAGCGCTCAGGCCGGTAGCGGTCAGAAAAGTATTGAATTCTGTCGCTGTTACTGGGGCATCATATTGCATGGGAACTTCCTGTTACTTAGGCCGTATGGCCTGTGCTACTGATTTTCTGCTTCATTGCAGAGTTTTCCCACGGAGACTTATAGCGGGCAGCGTTCATCTTCGTTACGGGTGTAATGCAGAGGTGCAACGCCACCAAAGGTTCCGTACCTGTAGGGCCGTGCATCATCTGGTTGGGCACAACGGGCTGCGGCGAAACGCCAGCAAACACGAGATGACCTGATAGTTCGTAAAAATTCCGGTTGGCTCCTGCCAGGCTGAAGCCGGCAGCTACCAGTGGCAGAGACTTGCCGCGTGTGCCTGTGAACGAGCCTGTAGCCACATTCGGGCTTGGGCCGGAGCCTGCGACAGTCGAGGTATACACCAGATCGACGTCAGCGGGTTTGTTGTCCCACACCACAGAAAAACCTTCGAGACGGCGCATGCCATCATGTTCGCCCACCCAGCCCTCTGGGGACTCGACATCGCCGATGCCTTGAAGATGACCAACCAGTTTAAGGGCCACCGGGGTCTGATCGGAGGTGATTGCAGTGCTTGGCTCTGACGTAGTGACAACAGAAAAGTTGCGCATGATGGCAGGGGAGGTGTCGATTCGATCGATACGCAGGTCTACTGGATCGATCACAGCATCAAACATGTGGTATTCGGTGATGAGGATGGTCGTAACGCCACCCTTGACACGCGCAACGATGGTGTCGCCCAGCTTGGTCAGCATGTTCTTGCTGATGCCTTCCGCAGGGAAGAAGTCGATACCGCCCTTGCCGAGCGGCGCTTGTTGCAATGCGATGCATACAGGCTTGTCGGCTGGCGGCTGGGAGGCGTAACGAAAGATGTACATCCCCGGCTCCAGCAGCGTGACGCGGGAGCTGATCTTCAAAGCTTCAAGCATCTGCGACTTCACCCCAAAAGCTTCCTTGTTATCCTGAGCTGTTAAACCTATTAGTCGGTAGGCAGGACTAATAAAACTGCACTCGGGTATCGCTGAACAAAATCTGATGGCCCTATACTGGCCGCTTAGCGAGAGTAATCCTTTGGTAGGAAAAGTCAATTGGATTCATGAGCAAATTCTGAACAGTACGTCGGAAATTTCTTTGGTGCCGTGTTTACAGTGGTTCCGCCGGAGTGTGAGGATTGAGGCGCGGCTGATCAGTGAATTCTCCGTCAGGCATAAATAGCCATAGCCTTGTCGCGAATGATTTAGGGGGTGTCGCAAAGGAACTACTGTTCTGTCTGCGTGTCGCTCCAGCGTTTCCTGGGTAGGATGGCTGCGAGCCATGCGGTGTGGGCTTTGTGCCATTGCCGGAAGTGTGTTCGGAAGCGCGATAGCTTGGTTCGATATGTCATGGTCCGGACTTCGGATGTGTATTCAATTGAAGTTATATCCTCATATGAATAGGCAATAAGCGCTCATCGGTTATTTTGAGTGGGGGTGTGCCTAGCGGGTGTTTATTACAGTTTTAGCCACGCTGGATAATTATTTTGGAAGTTAAAGTTGCTAGCATCACACGTATCCTTCGGCCGGATGTTATGCGCTGTGGTTTCGGAGCCTTTCATCGATATGCAGCAAAGCTTCACTTGTGTTCGGCTGCGTTTTGGGTAATTTGATGGCGCTTTAATGCTGCGCCGCCCCAAACGCGAGTGCTACACTGCTGCGCTTTGCCGTCTTCCTAATCAGTACGGATTTTATGAGTCGTCCACACGAAAACAATTTGCAGCTAGCGCTGAAGGCCTGCAAAGGCAGCTTTATCTCCGTGGGCTTTTTCAGCCTGTTCGTAAACGCCCTGATGCTCGTCCCCACGTTTTACATGATTCAGATTTCGGGTCGAGTGGTGCCGAGTGGAAGCGTTCCGACACTGGTCATGCTTACTCTGATCATGACCATATTGATGCTGACCTTAGGGTCGTTGGAGTGGGTTCGATCAAGGATTCTGGTTCGTATCAGCAATCGGCTGGACGTGCTGCTAAGTCGAGATGTCTACCTCGCCAGCTACAGAAAAGCGTTGAGTAGTGGCGGGATGGATTCGTCGGCGCAATCGCTAAGCGACCTGACTGGCTTGCGTCAATATCTGACAGGTAATGGTCTGTTCGCTTTTTTTGATGCGCCATGGCTACCTATCTATACCGCTGTGATGTTTCTTTTCCATCCCTGGTTTGGCTGGATGACCGTGGGCTGCGCAATCGTTCTGGTGATATTGGCCGTTCTGAACCATCGATACACCGCCAAGTCCTTGGTCGAGGCGAACAAGCAGAACGTCGCCGCCACTCTTCAAACTACCAAGAACTTCCGCAACGCCGAAGTCATCGAGTCGATGGGTATGCTCGATACACTGATGGCCCGCTGGGCGAAGCGTCAGCGCAGAGTGCTTGTGCTGCAATCGGATGCCAGCGATAAGGGAGGCATTGTCACCTCTATCTCCAAAACGTTCAGGAACTGGTCCCAGTCGATCATGCTGACCCTGGGGGCGTATTTGGTCATTACCCATCAGGTGAGCCCGGGTCTGATGATGGCAGGTTCGCTCTTGTTGGGCCGCGCCTTGTCCCCAATCGATCTGATGATCGGCAGTTGGAAAGGCTTTGTCGCGGCCCGTTTGCAGTACGCTCGCCTGAACGAGACGCTCGACAAGCTGAACGCTGAGCCAGACCGGATGAAGCTTCCCGACCCGGAAGGCCATATTCAGGTTGAAAATCTGGTGGTCTCGCCTCCGGGTGCCAAAAGACCGGTGATCCGCAACCTCAGTTTCGTAACTCCTGCGGGCAATATTGTGGGGATTGTAGGTCCCAGCGCTGCTGGCAAGTCCACGTTGGCCAGGGCTTTGCTCGGCATCTGGCCCGCCCAGCATGGAGCTGTGCGCTTGGATGGCGCTGATATAAGTACATGGGACAAAGAGCAGCTAGGGCCGCATCTTGGGTACTTGCCGCAAGATATCGAGCTGTTCGAAGGTAGCATCAGCGACAATATTGCCAGGTTCACCAAGGTGGATCCGGAGAAGGTCGTACTGGCTGCCCGTACCGCGGGTGTGCATGAAATGATCCTGCAACTGCCTGACGGTTACGATACGTTCATTGGTGCCGAGGGCGTCAATCTTTCCGGCGGGCAGCGTCAACGCATTGGTCTGGCGCGCGCACTTTATGGAAGTCCGCGACTGATAGTACTCGACGAGCCCAACTCCAACCTTGATGAGGTCGGAGAACGAGCGCTGAGTGTTGCATTGCAAATGATCAAAGCGACGGGAGCTACCGTCTTCATCGTCTCTCACCGTCCTAACGTGTTGTCGCGCCTTGATCAGGTAATGGTAATGAACGCTGGCACTATTACATTGTATGGTCCTCGAGATCAGGTCATTGCCCAGTTGGCACAGCAGCAGGCACAGGCCCAGCAGCGTGTTGCCCCCAGCGGGCCTACAAGCGTTGCCCCTGCGCAACCTGGCGCGTGAAAGGAATTCATGAATGAGTATTAAGACAATTCCTGCGCTTTACGAACATTCTGATGATATGCCGACCTCTGATCGCGGCATACGACGTATCGGTGCCACCATTGTGCTGGTTACCTTCGGCCTGTTTGGAATATGGGCAGCGTTCGCGCCTTTGGGCAACGCGGTCTATGGTACTGGTCTGGTCACAGTGCAGACATATCGCAAAACCGTTCAGCATCTTGAAGGCGGTATCGTCAAAGAGCTTTTGGCTCGCGACGGCGACACTGTCAAAAAAGGTGACCCTTTGATTGTGCTGGATGATGCTCAGTTGAGCGCCCAGTATGAGTCCACGCGTAACCAGCTGATTTCGACCAAGGCCCGCGAGGCACGTCTGCGCGCGGAGCGCGATGACCTGCCCGCGATTCCGCCGCTGGAGGTCAGCGGAACTGATAGCCAGCGCGCTCAGGAAGCCATCGAAGGCGAAGCGCAGGTGTTCAATGCCCGTAAGGCCTCGCGTTTGGGCGAGATTGCCGTGCAGCGCGAGCGTATCGGCCAGTTGAAGCAACAAGTGCTTGGCCTCAAGGACATGATCCGCACCAAGGTCAATCTGGAAAAGTCCTACAGCGGCGAAATCGTCGAACTCAAGGATCTGCTGCGCCAGGGCTTTGTCGACAAGCAGCGCTTGCTTGAGCAGGAGCGCAAGCTGGATATGCTCAAGTCGGAAGTGGCGGATCATGAGTCCACCATCACCAAGACCTTGCTGCAGATCAACGAAACCGAGCTGCAGATTATCCAGCTGACCAAAAACTTCAGCTCGGAAGTGGTCAAGGAACTCAGTGATGTTCAGGCCAAGGTGTTTGACCTTCAGGAAACGGCTACAGCCCTTCAGGACCGGTTATCGCGCGTGGTTATCCGTGCGCCTGAGGATGGCATGGTGCTGGACATGAAAGTACATACTGTGGGCGGCGTCGTCAGTGCTGGTACGCCATTACTGGACATCGTTCCGGAGTCTTCTGAGCTGGTAGTCGAGGCTCATGTTTCGACTAATGATATTGACCGGGTAGCTGTTGGCAGACTGACTGATGTGCGGTTCAGTGCTTTTAACAGCGCGACCACTCCAGTAATTCCAGCCATCGTGACGCGCGTATCAGCGGATCGGCTGACAGACCAGCAATCGGGCGAGCCTTACTATCTGGTTAGGGTGAAACTCACGGAAGAAGGCTTGAAGAGGCTCGGAGATCGCAAGCTGCAACCGGGCATGCCCGCTGAAGTGCTGATCAATGCAGGCGAAAGAACCATGCTGGAGTACCTGCTCAAGCCCGCAGGCAACATGTTCACCAAATCGATGATCGAGGAATGAGTGTGCTGCGTTTCGCTCCTGTTGCCATTTTCTTCGGTTTGATCCCGCTCCAGGTGCACGCCGCCCAACCAGCGGCACCTCAGGTCACCAGCGCCTCTGCTTACACCGTCAACCTGATGGAGTTGTACCGCGAGTCTCGGCTTGAGGACCCGCGCATATTGGCCGCGTATCTGCGTGCCCAGTCGGCGGTCGACAGCGAGCGTGATGCCTTCGGTGGCTTGCTGCCGCAGGTCACTGCGAACGGCAGTTACAACCGCATTCTGCGCAAGGATGAAACTCAGCGGGAAATCTACGACAACTCCAGTTACTCGCTGAACATCACGCAATACCTGTACAACAAGTCGGCCTGGGAAAGTTATCAAAAGGCCAAGAGCATGACGATGCAGAAAAGCCTGCAGGCCGATGATGCTCAGGCTGAGGCGACTGTTGATCTGGCCAAGCGCTACTTTGCGGCCCTGTCCGCAGACGACGAGCTTGATCTGATCATGGCCGAGCGGCGCGCTACGCAGAAAAGTCTCGACCGCGTGAATGCCATGTACGAGAAGAAAATGGCTGTGGTCACGGACCTGCTCGATCTCAAGGCCCGCGTCGATTTGCTGGCAGCGCAGGAAGTCGAGGCGCGCAACCAGATCAGGCTGTCTCGTGCGGCGCTGTCGGAAATCGTGGGTCGTCCGATCACCGAGCCGCTGAGCCGGATCAGAGATGACATCGCGTTGCAGGCACCGGAGAAGTCCATGGACATCTGGGTCGCGCAGGCCATGGACAGCAACCCGTTGCTCAAGTCCCGCGAGCGCAGTCTGGACGTCGCCAATGCTGCCGTTCGGGAGGGCAAGGGTGGTCATTACCCGACGGTCACTTTCAGTCTTGGGGCTCAGCAAAGTAACGTCGGCTATGACAACACGCTGTCTCCACGCAGTGACAGTTACGTGGCCACGATTGGTGTGCGGGTGCCTATCTACAGCGGCGGGTCGACATCAGCCCGCGTTCGTGGGCTTTACAACGAGCAACTGGCCACTGAGCAGGACGTGGAAAGCGTGCGCCGCCAAGTGGTCAAGGAAACCACCAATGCTTATCTGACTGCGTTTTCCAGCGTGGAAAAGATACGCGCCAACAAGAATGCCTTGTCGTCCGCAGAGCAATCGAGCATCGCCGCGCAGAAGGCATTTGCCTACGGCGTGGTGAACGCCGTGGATGTTTTGACCAGCGTACAGAACGAGTTCAAGGCGCGTCGTGACCTGCTCAGGACGCAGTACGAATTCATCACTAACCTGTTCATTCTGAATCGGTGGGCGGGGCGCGCACCTCAGGAGAGCGTCGACAGCGTCAATGTCTGGCTGGGTGGCGTCAACAAGCAGGCTGCAGAAGCCGCCAATTCGGCGTTGAAAACCAAGCCTTGATCGCTGCCTTGGCTGCATGACACGGCCCGACGTCACCTCGTGACTCGGGCCGTGCCTTTTTCAGCGCTTTTTTCAGGGCTTGTGATCGGCCAGCACCTTGCGGTAGACGTCCAGTGTCTGCCGTGCGCACGCACTCCAGCTGAATTGTCTGGCGCGTTCCAGGCCGAGCTGGACCTTGCGGTCACGCTCTTCATGCTGCTCGAGCACATTACGCATGGCGAGGCTGATGCTCTCGGCACTGGCTGGATCGACCTGCCAGGCCGCGTCGCCGGTCACTTCAGGCAGCGAGGTGGTGTTGGAGGCAATCAGCGGGCACTGCGCGGCAAAGGCTTCGATGGCGGGCAGTCCGAAGCCTTCATACAGCGAGGCGAATACCAGCGCACCCGCGCTTTGCAGCAGTGACAGGACTTCATCCTGAGGCAGGTAGCTCAGCCAGCGGCCTTCGCCGCGCGCTTCCAGTGCCTCAAGTTGCGGCAGCAGTTCTTCATTGCTCCAGCCATCACGGCCAACGATCACCAGCGGATGTTCCTTGCGGACCGACGCCGGGAGTTGCTGGAAGGCTTCCAGCACGCGGGGCAGGTTCTTGCGCGGCTGGAGCGTTCCGACGAACAGAAAAAAGCCGGGCTTCAGACCATGCTTTTCCAGGACCGCTTCGCGGTGGCTGTCCTGGATGCGCTCGAAGTAGATCGGATCGACGCCCAGTGGCGTTACGCTGATCCGCTCGGGTGCAATGCCCAGGTGCCGAACCATGTCCTGTTTGCTGTATTCGGAAATGGTGATGATGTGGTCCGCTTTGCGGATGCTGTTGGTGAACAGCCAGCTTTTGAACTGCTTGTAGTTCTGTTTGATCCATTCCGGGTGCAAGACTGGAATGATGTCCATGATCGTGGCGATGGTCGGCACGCCGGCGATCAAGGGGATGTGATGATCGGTGGCGTGAAAGAGCTGAACGTCACGGGCGATGGCCGCCGAGTTGCTCAATGGCAGCCGGAGCACTCCGCTCAGCACCGCGTGAATGCGGTAGTCGTCGCTCAGTTGCGTGGGAGCACCGCAAGGCATGGCCGGCAGGTTCCTGCCGAACGCATAGGGCTTCAATTCAATGCGGTCGTCTTGTTCAAGCCGACTCAGTTCCTGCCAGAGCGCTCGGGAATAGACGCCGATACCGTCCAGATGTCCCGCGCGTTCACCGCCCGCCCAGACGGTGCAGCTCAAACCTATCTTCATTTTTTTTCTGTCTCGATTTGAATCAATTGCATCGCATTCAGTCGCATGCCTTGACGTGATCAGGTGTCGAATTGCGTGGTCTTCAAGGAGATCACGGCGTTACGCGTTCAACAGGGCGCGAAGACTACCATGACGCCTGCCAGCAGGCACTGCGTCGTATACAAGTCGAGGTAAGACAGGACCGCCGGACGGTGATGGCGTTGTTACCACCTCGTGTTGCATCCCTATCGGCGCCCCCGGATAATGCGCCTCCCGCTACGTTCATGTTGCAACATACTGGAGCATCTATGTTTACCCCTGTAATTCTGGCTGGCGGCAATGGTTCGCGTTTGTGGCCTCTTTCGCGCCAAAGCTTTCCCAAGCAGTTTCTGGCCCTCGATGGGCAGGATCAGGGAACGATGTTCCAGCGCACGCTCGCTCGCCTGCAAGGGCTAGAGCATTCGCCTGCGGTCGTTGTCAGCAATGAAAATCATCGTTTTATCGTGGCGGAGCAACTGCGTGTCGCGAAGATGAGCGGGCGTCGCGTCATCCTAGAGCCGCTTGCGCGCAACACTGCTCCAGCCATTGCCCTTGCTGCGCTGGAGGCCTCCTCTGACGGGACGGACCCGGTTCTGCTGGTGCTGGCTGCGGACCACCACATCCACGATGAAGATGCTTTCCGTCAGGCAGTTCGTGTTGCGCAGGCGCACGCTGAAGCCGGTCGTCTGGTGACGTTCGGGATCAAGCCCACCCACGCAGAAACCGGCTTTGGTTACATTCAGTGCGGTCAGTCCATCGCGCAGGGCGGCTTCGAGATTGGTGGTTTCAAGGAGAAACCGTCTCAGGAAATGGCTGAAGAGTACCTGTCTTCAGGCACCTATCTGTGGAACAGCGGCATGTTCATGTTCCGCGCTTCGGTTTTCCTCGCCGAGCTCGAGCAGCATCGTCCTGACATCCTGGCTGCTTGCCGCGTAGCCCTTGAGCACGCTGACGCCGACAATTACTTCATGCATGTGCCTGCCGAGCAGTTCTCGCTCTGCCCTGATGAGTCGATCGATTACGCAGTCATGGAGCACACCGCTGCTGGTCTGGTCGTGCCGCTGGACGCGGGCTGGAACGATCTCGGCAGTTGGGCTGCCATCTGGGACGTGGGCCCGCACGATGAAAATGCCAATCGCCTTGAAGGTGATGTCATGGCCATCGACACCCGCAACTGCCTGGTCCAGTCACATCACCGTCTGGTTGCCACCGTAGGTGTCGAGGATTTGATCGTCATCGAGACCAAGGACGCCGTTCTGGTGGCCAATAAGCAAAACAGTCAGCAGGTCAAGGACGTGGTCAAGCGTCTCCAGGCCGAAGAGCGTCCAGAGTTCGTCACGCACCCGCTGGTCAATCGTCCGTGGGGTCACTACGACACCATCGACATGGGTGAGCGTTATCAGGTGAAGCGCATCAGCGTGCTGCCGGGCGAATGCCTGTCGCTGCAGATGCATTACCACCGCGCCGAGCACTGGATCGTGGTATCCGGTACGGCCAAAGTGACCTGCGACGATCGGGAACTGATCCTTTCGGAAAACCAGTCCACTTACATTCCACTGGGTGTGAAACACTCGCTTGCCAACCCTGGGAAAGTGCCGTTGGAACTGATCGAAGTTCAGTCGGGTTCTTACTTGGGCGAAGACGACATCGTGCGTTTCGAAGACCGTTACGGTCGCCTGAAAAAGTAATCACTGCTTCTCGCAATCGCCTGCACCTTGAACGCCCCGCAAGCTTTTTGCGGGGCGTTTTGCATTTACAGCGAACCGAGCTAATCCCGTCTACGCTTGTGCCGATAACGATGTATAACCCACACGAACGGTGCAGTCATGTTCAATACCCGCTTGAAAAAGGAATTGCAGGCACAGCAGGCTGAGTTATCCGTTTATCGGCAGATGCAAAAGGGTATCGACGCACGCATGGTGGGTCTGACCCTGGATGCCAGCAGTCGCATTGCTCATGCCAATGACAACTTTCTCCGGATGCTTGGTTACAGCGCCGATCAACTGCTTGGCAGGAATCTGGATGATCTGGTGCCAACCTACGTCAAGCAACTCGACTGCTACCGCAACCTGAAGGTGGCGGTTCAGAAGGGCGAGTCGGTCATCGACAACTACCGTTTTCTGCGTGCCGACGGCAGCCTGGCGTGGATCCGCGCCATGTGGCAGCCGGTTCTGGATGACAGCGGCAAGCTGATGAACCTGCAGTGTTACGGCTCGGACATCACGCAGACCGTTGAAACCGCAGCCGAGAACTCGGCGTTCATTCAGGCATTGCTGCGCTCCACAGCGGTGATCGAGTTCGACCTGAGCGGCCACGTTTTGACGGCCAACGATCAGTTCCTGCGTGGCATGGGTTACAACCTTGCGCAGATCAAGGGCAAGCATCACAGCCTGTTCTGCGATCCGCACGAAGTGAGTCAGGCCTCGTACAAGGACTTCTGGGCGACCTTGAACCGCGGCGAGTTCGTGGCCAGCCGATTCAAGCGCATCGACAGCAGTGGCCGTGATGTCTGGCTGGAAGCAACCTACAACCCGGTTCACGATGCCCAGGGCAAGCTTTACAAGATCGTCAAGTTCGCGACTGTGGTGACCGATCAGGTCTCGCGTGAAGAAGACGTCAGCCAGGCCGCGAGCGTGGCTTTCGAGATTTCCCAGCAGACCGACGTCAGCGCCCAGCGCGGCGCAGAGGTGGTGCAGAACACCGTGCAGACCATGCGCAAGATCTCCCAGGAGATGGAGTCGGCGTCGTCAGGCATCGAGGCGCTGGGCAAGCAATCGCTGCTGATCAGCTCCATCGTGCAGACCATCGGCGGTATCGCCCAGCAAACCAACCTGCTGGCCCTCAACGCTGCCATTGAGGCCGCCCGCGCAGGCGAGCAGGGACGTGGCTTTGCGGTGGTGGCGGACGAAGTCAGGCAACTGGCCGGCCGCACCAGCGCTGCAACCGAAGAGATCGTCAGTGTCGTGCAGCAGAACCAGGCACTGGCCGACGAAGCCGTACGCGGCATGGCCAATAGTCGCAATCAGGCAGAGCAGGGCTTGATGCTGGCCAACGAGGCGGGCTCGGTGATTATCGAGATCCAGGAAGGTGCGAAACAGGTGGTGGGCGCGGTAGGGCGGTTTGCCAATCAGTTGAAGTGACGGTTTCCGGCAAGGCCGACAAGGCGGCGAGAGTGAGCTTGAGTCTGAAGTCGGTCAGTGGGTCTGCCGGGAAACAGGAAAACACATTTTGCAAACAGGTCAATGGCACCTGGGAGCTGATTTGAGTGTATTCAGTGTGCCTCGACCTCAGCCGTGAAAACGGCTTTGAACAACCCATATCACGGACAGGCAAACTCGCGTGAACCAGAGCCTCAAACCCGGCGAAAACACCACCCTCAATACTTCCAAAGGACAGGTCGTGATCAGCCACACGGCTGATACTCATCTGGACGTCAACCTCACGGCGTTTCTGGTGACTGACAGTGGCAAGGTCATCGACGACAGCGGCATGGTCTTTTTCAATGCGCCTGAGCACGGGTCGGGAGCGGCGACGTTTGCGATGCCGGTGACTCAGGGCAGCGTGGTCAGTCATAGCATCAGTTTCGACCTGTCGCGGTTGCCGACCTCGATCAGCAAGATTGCAATTACCCTGACTCAGGATGGCCCTGGCGGCGGCTTCGCTCAAGTGCGTGATCTGGTAGGGCGTGTCACCGTCGGTGAGCAGACGCTTGAACTGGCGCCGGTGTCGTTCAATCAGGAGACCGGCATCATTGTGCTTGAGCTGTATGTGCGCAACGGTCAGTCCAAAGCCCGTTCCGTGTGGCAGGGCTTTGCCAGTGGGCTGGCAGGCCTTTGCGGTCAGTATGGCATTGAAGTTGAAGAGCAGGCACCTGCTGCACCGAATCCGCCTGCCGCGCCGGTGAGTATCGCCAAATCGCTGGTGACGCTCGACAAGCCCGGCAGCACGCACAAGGTGACGCTGGAGAAAGGTCCCGGCGCGCCCAGAGTCATCAAGGTCAGCGCGACCTGGGTTGATAATGGTGACGATGAGGACAATGACGATCTTGATTTGCGCATCGGCATTCTGCGCCCTGACGGCCGCATGTCCATCATTCAGGCGCCCGACAAGCGTGGCCATTTCGACCTTGATCCGTTTGTGTTTCACACCGGTGATGTCGTGAGTGCCAGCGCGTCGGAACCTGCGATGGAGACTGTCGAGATCAATCCGCAGATCTCGCTGAACATGGGCGGCAAGGTGGCGCTGGTGTGCAGCGTCTACTCGGCGGTCGACAACGGTGACGTTTCGGTGGCGTCGCTCAAACCCAAAATGCGCATGGAGTACGGCAGTCAGGTGGTGGAATGCGCTTTCGATTTCAAACCGGGGTCGTTCGATGAAGACGAAGGGGTTTATACCTATGTCATCGGGTTGATCGAGATCGATCAGGACTGCATTGCGCTTAGTCCTTCCGGCGAGACCTCCGATTGCGGCAGTGAGGCAACGCCCTGGCTTTCATGGAACAAAGGCAAGCTGGAACTCACCATGGACGGCCCTGAGGTGTTCAAGGGCGAGCCGCTGGTCGCCAATGGCGGCAAGAAATACGTCTAGCCTCATCATCAAGCGCAGTGTTTAGAAACCGCGCTTGATGGGCTAGCGCGGCACCGGTAAAGAGCTATCAGCTGTGAGACTACCGGCCCAGGCCTGAACAGCCTGATGATCGATTACCCTGCCAGCATCAACATCGTCCAGCGCTTCGCGTGTCAGACCGCTGCGCTCTTCTTCCTGGTCTTGAGTCTATAGGTTATCGGACCTTTTCCTGTACCACTTTGGAATGGCCCGATTCAAAGTCAATAACAGTAGTAAAGCTTGCTCGTCTAGCTCCGCAGTCGTCGGGTAGGGACCTGATGCGCAGCTCAGGCAGGCACCTGCAACCTCGCGATCAATTCCCTTCCAGCAACGTACGCAACATCCACGCAGCCTTTTCATGCACCTGCATCCGCTGGGTCAGCAGGTCGGCAGTGGGTTCGTCGCTGACTTTCTCCAATAGCGGAAACAGACCGCGTGCGGTGCGGACCACGGCTTCCTGACCTTCCACCAACTGCCTGATCATCTCGGCAGCATCAGGCACGCCCGGTTCCTCCTTGATCGACGACAAACGAGCGTAAGTCGAATAGGTGCCTGGAGCCGGGAAGCCCAGTGCGCGGATACGTTCGGCGATGGAATCCACTGCAGTGGCCAGTTCGGTGTACTGCTCTTCGAACAGCAGGTGCAGGGTGCGGAACATCGGGCCGGTGACGTTCCAATGGAAGTTGTGGGTTTTCAGGTACAGCACATAGGTGTCGGAAAGCAGGTGCGACAGGCCGTCGACGATCTGTTGGCGGTCCTGCTCGTTGATGCCGATTTCAATACGCATATCAGTCCTCAAAGGTCGGATGTATTCAGAAGTTGGATTCATTCTAGAAAGTGCGGATCGTCAGCGGAAATCACTGTTGGCAATGGCAATCATCTACACAACCTATGAGATGAAGGATTCATATATCTGTCCATGGGGCTCTAGGTCACAGCGCCCGCCTGGGCCACAATGGCGTTTTTTCACTTCAAGCCTGCTGCGGCTGTACAAGGATTCGCGCTGATGACGTTCTCTTTCAAACCCTGGCACCGGCGCCTGGCGCTGGTCCTGCCGCTGGCGGTGATGCTGGCGGCGTGTGACAAGTCCGACAAGCCGACCACTGCGCCGAAACCGCCTCACACCACGTATGCTCAGGCCGGTTGGGAAGCGCTGCCCGCAGTGTCCGATGCTGATCTGCAGGCCGGTTTCACCTCATGGCGTAGCGCATGCACCCGCTTGAAAGCCGACGCCGTCTGGGGACCGACCTGTGCGGCCGCAGCCGGCCTTACGCCTGCGCCGAGTGTCGAGCAGATCCAGACATTTCTGCACGACCAGTTGCAGGTCTACAGCCTGCGGGCTGACAACGGCAGCGCCGACGGTTTGATTACGGGTTATTACGAACCGGTCTATCCCGGCAGCCTGACTCAGACTGAAGCGGCGAACGTGCCTGTGTATGGCGTCCCGGATGATCTTATCGTGGTCAACCTGGACAGTGTCTATCCCGAACTCAAGGGCAAGCGCCTGCGCGGTCGTCTGGAAGGCCGGGTACTCAAGCCTTATGACGATGCCGCCACCATTGGTGCCAAGGGCCTGAATGCGCCGGTCGTCGCCTGGCTGACTGATCCGATGGACCTGCAGTTTCTGCAGATCCAGGGCTCGGGCCGTGTGCGTCTGGACGATGGCTCGCAAGTGCGTCTGGCTTACGCCGATCAGAACGGTCGGCCGTATCGGGCCATTGGACGCTGGCTGGTCGAGCAGGGTCAGTTGAAGAAGGAGGAGGTCACCATGGGCGCCATCTCCGGTTGGGCCAAGGCCAATCCTCAGCGCGTTCCCGAGCTCCTGGCGAGTAACCCCAGTTATGTGTTCTTTGGCCGTAATCCTGACAGCAACGAAGGCCCGCGCGGTTCGCTCAACGTGCCGCTGACGGCTGGCTACAGCGTGGCGATCGACCGCAAGGTGATTCCACTGGGCAGCCTGCTGTGGCTGTCCACCACTCGACCTGACGGCAGCAGCATCGTGCGTCCGGTGGCGGCTCAGGACACTGGCGGTGCCATCGCGGGTGAAGTGCGCGCCGACCTGTTCTGGGGAACGGGTGAAGAAGCCGGCAAGCTGGCCGGTGACATGAAGCAGAAGGGCAATATCTGGCTGCTGTGGCCGAAGAACATGCCGCTGCCAGTTACTGAGTGAGGTTTGCTGGATAAGAGAGAGGCACGTGTCTCCGACATTACGCTGTCGCGCAGCTGACATCGGACTGTGGGAGGCACCACCACGTCTTCGACGTAGCGCTGTCGCGCAGCAAACTTGGTGGGAGCGGACTTGTCCGCGAAAAGGCCTGTACATCCGACGAATATTCATCGGCCGAACTACAGCATTCGCGGACAAGTCCGCTCCCACAAAATCCAATTCCTTCAGTGGCTTACAGGTTGTTTGATAAGAGGGGGCTTGCCCGCGATGGCGGCATGTCAGTCGCTGAGATGGCGCCTGAGAAAACCGAATCGCCGGCAAGCCGCCTCCCACAAAAACCGCGATTTTCAGCAGGTTTGCGCAGGGCTTGTCGATAGCCGACTTATTCTGAGCGGCAATCCGGCAAGGCGATAATCAATTCAGCACGCCATCCAGAATCGCATAAACAATCCCTGTGCCGACGGCGATCAGCACGACATCGGTGCCCAGGCGCCGCCACTCATATCCCTCGTAATGCGGCAGGTATTGCAGCGAGCGACGGTCCAGTCGTTTGCCGTAACCTGGCGGCAATGGTCGGCCTTTGGCGATATGAATACCCGGCGGCAACGGTTCACCACGGCCGATGACATCACGGTGTTGCTGGAAGGTTTCTCGCACCGGCCCGAAGTCCTGAGGCGGGCCACGGCGATTGTCCTGATGGGCTGGGCCCGGACCTTTGCCGTTGCCGCGATTGCCGGGGCCGTCGTTGTCGCGCGGGCCCTGCTGGTGATCGCCACGGTTGTCGTCCGGGCCGTTGCCACGGTGATCGGGCGGCGCGGCCTGGATCAGCGGACTGGCGCTGATCATCAGGATGCCCAAGCCTGTGATGATGCGGTTTGGCAGTTTCATGGGATATTCCTCGGCTCCACGCGATGCAGCAAAAAGGGGTTCATGACCTGGTCATGAACCCCTCGTGTCTTACTGCATGATAGAACCGCTGCTGGCGCTTTGATTCCTCTGTACCAGAAACTTTACCCTCAGCTGACGCGGGCGTTACGTACGCCCTCGGCCAGTGCAGCGCACAAGGTCAGTACGCCATCGACGGCCTGCTCCGGCGATCCTGCGTTGGCAATCTGGTCGACCAGTGCCGAACCCACCACCACGCCATCGGCCAGGCGTGCAATGGCCGCAGCCTGTTCAGGGGTACGAATACCAAATCCGACGCTGATCGGCAGATTGGTATGGCGACGCAGGCGTGCGATGGCCTCGGTCACGTGTTCAGTGGTCGCCGAACCCGCACCTGTTACACCTGCAACCGACACGTAGTAAACGAAGCCGGAGCTGCGTTCCAGCACGCGCGGAAGGCGCGCATCGTCGGTGGTCGGCGTGGTCAGACGAATGAAGTCGATGCCCGACGCCTGTGCGGGCGTTGCCAGCTCGGCGTCGTGCTCAGGTGGCAGGTCGACGATGATGAGGCCGTCTACGCCTGCTTCCTTCGCTTGAGCCACAAACGCTTCGACGCCAAAACGGTGGATCGGGTTGTAGTAACCCATCAGCACGATAGGCGTGGTCTGGTCGTCGACACGAAACTCACGAACCATCTGCAGGGTTTTCGGCAGCGTCTGACCTGCATCCAGCGCACGCAGGGTCGCCAGCTGAATGGCAACGCCGTCGGCCATCGGGTCGGTGAACGGCATGCCCAGTTCGATCACGTCGGCACCGGCAGCCGGCAGGCCTTTCAGGACTTTCAGCGAGGTGTCATAGCCGGGATCGCCCGCAGTGACGAAGGTGACCAGCGCCGCACGACCTTCGGTTTTCAGCTGGGCGAAACGTTGTTCAAGGCGGCTCATACCAGCATCTCCTGAGTCTTTTCGGCAGCGGCCATGTGGCTCATGACGGTCTGCATGTCTTTGTCGCCGCGCCCGGACAGGCACACAACCATCAGGTGGTCGTCGCGCAGGTTGGTGGCGCGCTTCATGGCTTCAGCCAGGGCGTGAGCGGTTTCCAGCGCCGGGATGATGCCTTCGAGCAGGCAGCACTGATGGAAAGCGTCCAGGGCTTCCTCATCGGTGATGCTGACGTATTCGACGCGCTTCACTTCGTGCAGGAACGCGTGCTCCGGGCCGATACCCGGGTAGTCCAGGCCTGCGGAAATCGAGTGGGCGTCGGTGATCTGCCCGTCCTTGTCCTGCAGCAGGTAGGTGCGGTTACCGTGCAGCACGCCCGGTACACCACCGTTGAGGCTGGCCGCATGCTTGTCGGTCTCGACACCATGACCGCCCGCTTCCACACCGATGATTTCCACGCTGGCGTCATCCAGGAACGGGTGGAACAGGCCCATCGCGTTGGAACCGCCGCCGACGCAGGCGACCAGACTGTCGGGCAGGCGCCCTTCCTTCTCCAGCATCTGCTCTTTGGTTTCCTTGCCGATGATGGCCTGGAAATCACGCACCATCGCCGGGTACGGGTGTGGGCCAGCCACAGTACCGATCAGGTAGAAGGTGTCGTCGACGTTGGTTACCCAGTCACGCAGGGCTTCGTTCATGGCGTCTTTCAGGGTGCCGGTGCCGGAAGTGACCGGAACGATCTCGGCACCCAGCAGCCGCATGCGGAATACGTTGGCTTGCTGGCGCTCGATGTCGGTCGCACCCATGTAGATCACGCAAGGCAGACCGAAACGTGCAGCCACGGTCGCCGTGGCAACACCGTGCATGCCGGCACCGGTTTCAGCGATCAGGCGCTTCTTGCCCATGCGCTTGGCCAGCAGCACCTGGCCGATGCAGTTGTTGATCTTGTGCGCGCCGGTGTGGTTGAGCTCTTCGCGCTTGAAGTAGATCTTCGCGCCACCGCAGAACTCGGTCAGGCGTTCGGCGAAATACAGCGGGTTCGGACGGCCCACATAATCGCGCTGGAAGTACGCCATCTCTTTGATGAATTCAGGGTCGGACTTGGCGGCTTCGTACTCGCGGTTCAGGTCGAGAACCAGCGGCATCAGGGTTTCAGCGACGTAACGGCCGCCGAACGAGCCGAACAGGCCGTTGGCGTCAGGGCCGTTGCGCAAATTGGTCTGGGTCATGAAGTGCTCCAGTGGGTCTATCGAACGAATGAGGTGAGCCGGTCTGGCAATGAGTTCACTTTAACCAGCGCACGCCCGGATGAAAACCGATAAGATCGCCACAACCTGTCAGGAAAACTCACAGATCATGAGCCGCGATCTTCCCCCGTTGAACGCCTTGCGTGCCTTTGAAAGCACGGCCCGGCTGGGCAGCGTCAGTCAGGCTGCCGAGCAATTGCACGTTACGCACGGTGCCGTCAGTCGTCAGTTGAAGCTTCTCGAAGAGCACCTGGGCGTCACTCTGTTCAGCAAGGATGGACGCGGCCTGAAACTCACAGATGCGGGCATCCGGCTGCGTGACGCCAGTGGTGAAGCGTTCGACCGGCTGCGCAGTGTCTGTGCCGAGCTGAGCCAGGGCAGCGCCGATGCGCCGTTCGTGCTCGGATGTTCCGGGAGCCTGCTGGCGCGCTGGTTCATTCCGCGCTTGAGTCGCTTGAATGCGGAGTTGCCGGATCTGCGTCTTCACCTGTCGGCAGGCGAAGGCGATCTGGACCCGCGCCGTCCCGGTCTGGACGCCCTGCTGGTGTTCGCCGAACCGCCCTGGCCTGCCGACATGCAGGTCTTCGAGCTGGCCAGCGAACGAATAGGGCCGGTACTGAGCCCACGCTTTGCGCGTTTCGACAGCCTGTGCAATGCGCCCGCCGAAGCGCTGCTGGACGAATCCCTGCTGCAGACCACCTCGCGGCCGCAGGCATGGCCAAGCTGGGCGCAACACAACGGCATCGACCCGCAGTCATTGCGGTTCGGACAGGGTTTCGAGCATTTGTATTATTTGCTGGAGGCGGCCGTAGCAGGCCTTGGGATCGCGATTGCGCCCGAGCCGCTGGTGGTCGATGACCTCAGGGCCGGACGCCTGGTTGCGCCATGGGGTTTCAGCGAAACCCCGGCGCAACTGGCGTTATGGGTGCCCAGACGTGTGGCCGATGGCCGTGCGCAGCAATTGGCTCAGTGGTTGAAAAATGAGCTGCTGCGGTCTGGAGACCCGATCAGAAACTGATCAGTTGCCGCGCTTGCACAGCAGGTAAGCTGCCAGCAGGCCGAGGGCACCCACAGCAACGCCTGCGGTGGTCCAAGGGTGTTCCTGGGCGTAGTCACGAGTGGCCAGCGCATTTTCACGGGTCTTCTCTTTGACGTCTTCGTAGACATCGCTGAGCAGGCTGCGCGAATGGCTCAGAGCACTTTCAGCATTGGCCTTGAGGTTTTTCAGGGTTTTGCGCGACTCGTCGGAAGCATCGGCTTTCAGGCCCTCGAGCGACTTCAAGAGACTCTCGATCTCCGCTTCCATACTCTGCAACGAGGCCTTGCGAAGTGAAGTACTAGCCATGGTGTTTCTCCTGCAATGGTGAGTGGGCGTGTGATGATTCCGACTGCGGGCTCATTGGAAAGTGCGATGCCATTTTGCAAAGTCTGAACTTTTACCCGCTTTTTCCTGACAGAAGTCTGGAGCGTTGGTTTTAACGACGTGTTCAAAGACCTTCAGGAGAACTGCCATGAGTGATCATCACACGTACAAGAAAGTCGAAATCGTCGGATCGTCCACCACCACCGTTGAAGACGCTATCCAGAACGCTTTGGCCGAAGCCAGCAAAAGCATCAAGAACCTTGAATGGTTCGAAGTGACCGAAACCCGCGGCCACATCGTGGACAACAACAAGGTTGGCCACTATCAGGTCACTTTGAAAGTGGGCTTTCGCATCGAACGCAGCTGATCGTCCTTGAACCTTTCGGCTGGCCGATTGCCATAACCTGCGCTACACACTGACATGAGCCATCATGGCTCACCTGTGGGCGTAGGGATGTTCAATGGGCGCCTGTTCCGATGGCGTCTGCATTTGGCCGGAAGAAAGGGGATACCCATGAAGAAGATTTTGTTGGCAGTAGGTTTGTTGAGCATCGCGGGCACCGCCCTGGCGGCAGGCAAGCCATGTGAAGAGCTGAAAAGCGAAATCGACGCCAAGCTTCAGGCCAAGGGTGTTTCTTCCTACACGCTTGAAGTGGTCGAGAAAGGCAGTGCTGCTGATCTGCAAGTGGTTGGCACCTGCGAAGGTGGCGCCAAGGAAATCGTTTACAAGCGCGGTTGATAGTCAGGCCGGCTCGATGTAAGTCCAGCCCGTGCCAGACCCCGTGTTCAAGCTGTAAAAAAAGCCCGCACCCTACGCTGAATAGTGATTCAGCGAATGGTGCGGGCTTTTTCGTGTCTGTGCAGCAAGCCTTAGCCGTGTGCGACCTGCGCCAGAATTTCATAAGACCGCAGACGGTCTTCATGCTCGTACATGTCGCAGGTGAAGAGCAGCTCATCGGCGTCAGTCTGTTCCAGCAGCACGTCCAGTTTGGCGCGGATCTTGTCCGGTCCGCCAACCATCGCCAGTCCCAGAAAGCTCGCCACTGCTTCACGTTCGTGTGGGAGCCACAGGCCGTCCATGGACTCCACCGGTGGACGCTGCATCAGGCTGTGACCACGCATCAGCGCCAGAATACGCTGGTACACCGACGTCGCCAGGTATTCGGCCTTCTCGTCCGTCTCTGCGGCCGACAGCGGCACGCCCAGCATCACGTAAGGCTTGTCGAGCACCGCAGAAGGCTGGAAGTGATTGCGATAGACGCGAATCGCTTCGTGCATGTAGCGCGGCGCGAAGTGCGAGGCGAAGGCGTAAGGCAAGCCGCGCATCCCTGCCAGCTGAGCGCTGAACAGACTTGAGCCCAGCAGCCAGATCGGCACATTGGTGCCTGAACCTGGAACGGCGATCACTTTTTGATCAGGTGTACGCGGTCCCAGGTACGCCATCAGTTCGGTCACGTCATCCGGGAAGTCATCGGCACTGCCGGAACGTTCACGGCGCAGCGCGCGGGCGGTCATCTGATCGGAGCCTGGTGCACGACCAAGGCCCAGATCGATGCGGTCCGGATACAGGCTCGCCAGGGTGCCGAACTGCTCGGCCACCACCAGTGGCGCATGGTTGGGCAGCATGATGCCGCCTGCGCCGACGCGTATGGTCGAAGTACCGCCTGCCAGATACGCCAGCAGCACCGACGTTGCCGAACTGGCGATGCCGTCCATGTTGTGGTGTTCGGCGACCCAGAAGCGGTTGTAGCCCAGTTTTTCGACGTGTTGCGCCAGATTCAGCGAGTTGCGCAGAGAGTCGGCGGGGCCTTTATCGTGGCGCACGGGCACCAGATCAAGGGTGGAAATCTTTACATCTGCCAGACGTTTCATAGGCCAGGGTAGCTCCTCGAATTGTGTTGGGTCGGCTCAAGGAGCTGCCCACGATGAAACAACAGTGCGGGCACAAGCCTGGTGTTTCAATAGATGACGCGGAAAAAACCTACTTAAATACTAGGTCTTTAGTCGATTTGAACTTTCCAGTGCCGTCTATCCTCAGAATCCTGTCACGTGCAAAAGACTCAATCCATTCCTTCAAGGAGCGACCATGAGCATCGTTAAGAAAGCATCGGCACACTGGGCTGGTGATCTGAAAACCGGTATCGGCAGCATCTCGACTGAAACCGCGGCACTGCGCGAGCATCCATACGGCTTCAAGGCTCGTTTTGAAGGCGGCAAAGGTACCAATCCCGAAGAACTGATCGGTGCGGCCCATGCGGGTTGCTTCTCGATGGCGCTGTCGATGATTCTCGGCAATGCGGGCCTCACGGCCGAAAGCATCGACACGCAGGCTGAAGTATCGTTGGATCAGGTCGAAGGCGGCTTCGAGATCAGCGCTGTCAAACTGATCCTCAAGGCCAAGGTCCCAGGCGCGACCCAGCAGCAGTTCGATGAGCTGACCAAACAGGCCAAAGAAGGCTGCCCGGTTTCCAAGGTGCTGAACGCCAACATCACGCTCGACGCTACCCTGCTGAGCTGATTCGGTAGTTCAGATTTGGTGTGAGGTGGCTGGCCGACAATAGCGTTGATCCAGTCGTTGCCAGGTTGGATGGGCTATTGATTTGCCGGCAAGCCGCCTCCCACAACATTGTTCCTTGCGCCGGTTATGTGTTCTGGAAGAGGGTCAAGCATGAAACGTTTTGCTTTGGCAGTGGCCTGTACCCTGCTGGCTGTAAATGCTGTGGCGGCCCCGAAGTCCTGTGATGAACTCAAGGACGAAATCGAGGCGCGCATCCAGGCGAACAATGTCACGTCCTACACGCTGGAAATCGTCACCAATGACGAAGTCACGGACCAGAACATGGTCGTGGGCAGCTGTGAGAACGGCACCAAAAAAATCATTTATCAGCGCAATGATCGCTGATCAGATGCAGTGAACATTCCCCTCCTGCGCGACCGTTTTTCGCTCGGCGTCGTACAGCCACGCATCGACATCATTGGTCAGTGACCTCACCTCAAGCACGTATCGCTGCCCGGCAGCGAAATGCGCGTAGTCGACTTCAACGAAGCAGGTGATTTCGGTGTAGTCGTCGCCCATCAGGCCCATGCTTCCATAACGATACTCATAGTCGTAACGCACTTGCAGCGAATGGCTGCCGGGTGTGACCTGAAAATAGCGGCCGTCATAGGTGTTCTTGCCGTCTAGCTTGTCGGCCATGACCACTTTGCCGGTGATGGTGCGCAGATCGACCCAGGCCATGTTCGGGTCAACGGCAGGCAATGGACCGGCGCAACCTGCAAGGGTTGTCAGGGCGAGAATCAGTGTCATGACGCGCATGCTGTGCTCCATTTTTGAACCGGCGGCGATGATAGTTGCGTCGGTCTTGTCTGTCCTGCATAACAGCACTGTGTTCCGATTTTAAGGCTGTGTATGCCACGACTCATTGTTTTACGCCTTTGGCAGGCTTTGCCGGTAGTGGCGGTCATGTTGCTGAGTGGCTGTTCCAGCGTGGCCTATTACGGTCAGTTGGCGCAGGGGCAATGGCAGCTCTTGCAGGCCCGCGAACCGGTGGACGAGATCATTGCCGATCCCGGTCGCGATCCAACGCTTCGGGCGCACCTGGCCCAGTCGCAAAAGGCCCGAGTCTTCGCCAGCGAACACCTGCACCTGCCGGACAACAAGAGCTATCGCCTGTATGCCGATCTGGGCCGTCCTTACGTGGTATGGAACGTGTTTGCCACAGATGAGTTCTCTCTGGATCCAGTGACCCACTGTTTTCCGATTGCCGGTTGCGTCGCCTATCGAGGCTATTACAGCCCTGGTGGCGCTCGCGGTGAAGCAGCCTTGCAGCGTCAGGCAGGCAAGGATGTGTACCTCAGTGGCGTAGAAGCGTATTCGACATTGGGCTGGTTCAACGATCCGATCCTCAGTTCGATGCTGGGCTGGGGCGATGAGAGGCTGGCCACGCTGATTTTTCACGAATTGGCGCATCAGCGTTTCTATGTGAAGGACGATACGGAATTCAACGAATCCTACGCCAGCTTCGTCGAGCAGGAAGGCACGCGTCAGTGGCGTGCGGCACGTGGGTTGCCGCCTGAGAGCGTTTCGCAGTCCGGCCGCCGCGATCAGTTCATTCAACTGGTGCTCGATACGCGTGAGCGTCTGAAAGCGCTTTATCGCCAGCCGTTGACGCCTGACGTCATGCGCGAACGCAAGGCGGCCGAGTTCGAGCGCATGCGCCGTGACTATCGGACGTTGCGCGATGAGCAATGGGGCGGCGACAAACGCTTCGATGGCTGGATCAACAGCCCGATGAACAACGCCAAGCTGCTGCCCTTCGGGCTCTATGACCAGTGGGTGCCTGCGTTCGAAGCGTTGTTCAAGCAGGTGAATGGCGACTGGGAAGCGTTCTTCCAGGCAGTGGAGAAGCTCGGTGGCTTGCCTGCCGATTCACGCAAGGCGGCTCTGCAGCGATTGATGCCGTGAGCGCGCCACGCCACGCCGCGCTGCTTCGCATCACGGCCGGACGCGGAGCGTCCTGAGCGGCGTTACCACGCTGGAGCGTGGGAACGAGCATGGTCTCAAGCACACTGATCGTGCCCATGCTCCACGCTCGTCGTTGTGCACAAGTCAGCCTCAACACTGATCGTGCCCATCGCTCCGCGTGGGCTGCCTCCCGTGACGCTCCGCGTCACACATGGCACAGACTGAGAATTCAGTGAGCCGAGCGCATGAGGTGGAAAACGCTGGAGCTTGAGCACACATCTGCGTCACTTCAACGCCAGACGCGCAGTGCCGCCTTACTTGCCCATAAAGGCCTCATGCAACTCGGCCACGGTCGCAAAGTGATACGTCGGGTTTTCCGCCGTGAGTTCTTCATGGCTGCCAAACCCGTATCCCACCGCAGCAACGTCCAGCCCGTTGCGGATGCCGCCGATCAGGTCGTGTTTGCGGTCGCCGATCATCAGGGTGTGCGCCGGGTCGAGCTTTTCTTCGGCGAGCAGGTGGGCGATGAGTTCGACCTTGTCGGTGCGGGTGCCGTCCAGTTCGCTGCCGTAGATCACGATGAAGTGTCTGGCGAAATCGAAGTGCCGGGCGATTTCCCGGGCGAACTCCCACGGCTTGGACGTGGCGATATACAGACGTCTGCCCTGCCCGCCCAGGGTTTCCAGCAGTTCGGCAATGCCATCGAACACTTCGTTTTCATACAGTCCGGTCACACGGAAGCGTTCGCGGTAGAAGCCGACCGCCTCCCATGCACGGGCTTCGTCCATGTCGTAAAACTGCATGAACGCCTGCAACAACGGTGGGCCGATGAAGTGTTCCAGTCTGGTGATATCCGGCTCGTCGATACCCAGCTTTGCCAGCGCGAACTGGATCGAGCGGGTGATGCCCAGACGCGGATCGGTCAGCGTACCGTCGAGGTCGAAAAGAATGTTCTGGTAATGCATGGGGGCCTCGAACTGCAGATTCTTCAGCATGGCTGGTCAAAGCCTTCCGCCAGGTGCTGATCCTTGAGTTTCACGTAGTTGGTGGCGCTGTAAGGGAAGAATGCGATTTCCTGTTCGGTCAGCGCCCTCACCTGCTTGACCGGACGGCCTACATACAAAAAGCCGCTTTCCAGCACCTTGCCCGGCGGTACCAGACTGCCGGCACCGATGATCACCTCATCTTCCACCACTGCGCCGTCCATGATGGTCGAGCCCATGCCGATCAGGATCCGGTTGCCGATGGCGCAGCCGTGCAGCATGGCCTTGTGGCCGATGGTCACTTCATCGCCGATCAGCAGGGGAAAACCGTCGGGATTGAACGGTCCGGCGTGGGTGATGTGCAGCACACTGCCGTCCTGCACGCTGGTGCGCGCACCGATGCGAATGTGGTGCATGTCGCCGCGCACAACGGTCAATGGCCAGATGGAGCTGTCGGCACCGATTTCCACATCGCCGATCACCACCGCCGAATGGTCGACGAAGGCCCGTTCGCCGAGCGATGGTGTGTGGTCCTGAAACTTGCGAATGGCCACGATAGGCTCCTTCTTTGGCAGTGATAGGTGAGTGAAGCGGGTTTCGATGCTGCGGTCGGCGTCGATTGTAATTAAGATGCAGGAGTGTTTCTTCCAGCCAAGGTGCAAAACCGTGAGCGCGAACAACCCGCTTCTGCAATCGTACGACCTGCCACCCTTCTCGGCGATCCGTGCCGAGCATGTCAAACCTGCCATCGAACAGATTCTGGCGGACAACCGCGCTGCAATTGCCGACATTCTCGCCAAACAGGGATCGACACCGACCTGGGCCGGACTGGTGCTGACCATGGACGAGCTGAATGATCGCCTGGGCGCCGCCTGGAGCCCGGTCAGCCACTTGAATGCCGTGTGCAACAGCGCCGAACTGCGCGAAGCCTATGAATCGTGCCTGCCCGCGTTGAGCGCCTACTCCACGGAGATGGGCCAGAACCGCGAGCTGTTCCAGGCCTATGAAGCGCTGGCCAACAGTCCTGAAGCGGCGAATTTTGATGTCGGCCAGAAGACCATTCTGGAGCAGTCGCTGCGTGACTTCCGCCTGTCCGGTATCGACTTGCCGCCCGAGCAGCAGAAACGTTATGCCGAAGTGCAGAGCAAGCTGTCGGAACTGGGCAGCCAGTTCTCCAACCAGTTGCTGGACGCCACACAGGCCTGGACCAAGCTGGTTGCCGATGAATCCGCCCTCGCTGGCCTGACCGACTCGGCCAAGCAGCAGATGGCCGCCGCCGCCAAGGCCAAGGATCTGGACGGCTACCTGATCACCTTGGAGTTCCCGAGCTACTACGCGGTGATGACCTACGCCGAAGACCGCGCGCTGCGTGAAGAACTCTACGCGGCCTACTGCACGCGCGCGTCCGACCAAGGCCCGAATGCTGGCAAGAACGACAACGGCCCGGTCATGGAACAGATCCTCGACCTGCGCCAGGAACTGGCCCAGCTTCTGGGTTACGCGAATTTTGCGGAACTGAGTCTGGCGACCAAGATGGCCGAGTCCAGCGATCAGGTGCTGAGTTTCCTGCGCGACCTGGCCAAGCGCAGCAAGCCGTTTGCCGTGCAGGATCTGGAAGAACTCAAGGCCTACGCCGCCGAACAGGGTTGCCCGGATCTGCAAAGCTGGGACAGCGGCTTCTACAGCGAAAAGCTGCGTGAGCAGCGTTACAGCGTTTCCCAGGAAGCCCTGCGGGTTTACTTCCCCATCGACAAGGTACTGAGCGGCCTGTTTGCCATCGTTCAGCGTCTGTACGGCATCGAAATCGCCGAGCAGAAAGGCTTCGACAGCTGGCATCCGGACGTTCGTCTGTTCGAAATCAAGGAAAACGGTCAGCACGTCGGCCGCTTCTTCTTCGACCTGTACGCCCGCGCCAACAAGCGTGGCGGCGCCTGGATGGACGGCGCTCGCGACCGTCGCCGCACCGCCGAGGGCACCCTGCAGAGCCCGGTGGCCAATCTGGTCTGCAACTTCACCCCGGCCGTCGGTGGCAAGCCTGCACTGCTGACCCACGACGAAGTCACCACGCTGTTCCACGAGTTCGGCCACGGTCTGCATCACCTGCTGACCCGTATCGATCACGCGGGTGTATCCGGGATCAATGGTGTGGCATGGGACGCGGTCGAACTGCCAAGTCAGTTCATGGAAAACTGGTGCTGGGAGCCGGAAGGCCTGGCGCTGATTTCCGGTCACTACGAAACCGGTGCACCGCTGCCCCAGGACTTGCTGGAAAAGATGCTCGCTGCGCGTAACTTCCATTCCGGCCTGATGATGGTGCGTCAGCTGGAGTTCTCGCTGTTCGACTTTGAACTGCACGCCACTCACGGCGATGGCCGCAGCGTGTTGCAGGTGCTGGAAGGCATTCGTGACGAAGTGTCGGTCATGCGTCCACCGGCCTACAACCGTTTCCCGAACAGCTTCGCGCACATCTTCGCGGGCGGCTACGCAGCGGGTTACTACAGCTACAAGTGGGCTGAAGTGCTGTCGGCCGATGCGTTTTCGAAGTTCGAAGAGGACGGCGTGCTCAATGCCGAAACCGGTCGTGCTTTCCGCGAAGCCATTCTGGCCCGTGGCGGTTCACAGGCACCGATGGTGCTGTTCGTCGACTTCCGCGGACGCGAGCCGTCGATTGACGCACTCTTGCGCCACAGTGGTCTGAGTGAGGACGCGGCAGCATGACCGATACACCTGCGGTCGTTACCAAGAAGCGCTTCATCGCCGGGGCTGTCTGCCCGGCGTGCAGCGAGCCTGACAAGCTGATGATGTGGAGCGAAGACGACGTGCCGCACCGCGAGTGTGTGCACTGCGGCTATAGCGATACGCTCAACGAGCAGGGGCTTTCGGTGCCGAAAGAACTGGGCACTCGGGTCAACAAGGTGGTGGTCAAGCCGGCTGATCCGAAGGTGCAGGGCGTGCAGTTCTTTCCGAATCCGAAGTTGAAGAAGCCGGTTGATCCGAGCTGAAGAAGTTCTGATGCCATGTTCCATAAGGGGGCGCAAAGCGACCCCTTATGGACGGCAGGTGAACGGTCAACTCTTTATAGAGAGATCCATTTTCATGAATGCATTGACCAGTTCAAGCAGGATGTCGTCGTCTTTCGCGTCGGTCTTCTGGTTGCCGTCTACATCAGCTTTACTTTTGACAGTATCGTAAGGCACCCCTTTTCCGGGGGCTGTTACAAATGCAGTAAATTCGATGTCTCCCCGTGTGCCTGTCCGCTCGTTGGCACGCTCGCTGTTCCAGAATTCGACTATTACCTCGGGCGTGTCATCGCCCTCTATGTCCTCGACGGACAGCCTGACTTCATAGTTGGCCATTTCAATGTTCTCCTTTCTCTTATTCGGGTCAATCCATGAGGCATCGGACCGTGGCGGGTTATCTCTCAGTCAACTCAACGATTTTCTCCCTGAACGACAGGGCAAGGTCGATCAGCATGTCTTCAGCGATTTCAGCGTCACCCTGAATGTCGAGTTCATATTCCTGTCGGGTGTCGAGCGTCAGTACAACAGCGCTTAAAAACTCATCATCTTCAAATAATTCAGCACTGATCTCGGGATACTTTTTTTTATTTAAATCATCTGCCGCCAATCGAACCACATACGTCGCCATCACCCACCTCGCTGTCAGGTAAGTTGCCAGCGTCGGGTCGAGTCTGGCGTCCAGTTACGCTAGTCCTCATTCAAAAGTACGTCTACTGTCAGAAGTGACAGGTGGCAATATGTACGCGGCTGCCAGTCTGGTTTCCATGTATCAAGGGCTCGCCTGATCAGACGAGCCTTTATTCCAGCACCCACTTCAAGGCACCTGGATTTCCACCCGGGAAACCTTGCCATTAAGCCCGTTGTACTTGAAGTAGTTCACGCGGTAGTCGTCGGTCTCAAGCGTACGTTCAAACTCATGAACGATAACGTGCTCGGAAATACCGATGTCCCGTTTGACGTCGACCGTGGCGTAGTCGTCGTCAGTGCTGGCGTGGGGACTGTCGAAAACGGTAATCCGTGTGCCTTTTGCAATACCCGACAGCGAAAGCGATTGAGCCTCATCGTTCTCGCAACCCATTTCGGGCAGAAGCAGTGTTTGTGTACCGTTGGGGATCACGCACACCGTGTCTTGCGTCCTGTCGACACCATGGCCTTCCCACAAGTAGATCCCGCCCTGGGTCAGCGCTTGTGTGTAGGCCAGTGTGTCGCCATTCTGATAGTTGTTGATGCCAATGAAGTTTGGCGTGACGCCACAGTTATCAGTGCGGTGCCTGAGGTAGGTCAGGTTGTTGTCGAAGGAGCCAGAGTCGAAGGTCGTGGAGGTGGCGGTGTGGAACTGATTCATCAGAAACAGCCGGTTCCAGCGCTTGCCTGTTTCCCGGGCCACTGTTCGGCCAGTTCAGGCACGCTGGCGAAGACCTGCTGAAGGTCGTCGCGGGTTACGTAGCTTTCCAGGAACAGCGTGACCACTTCAGCTGGATTGGCTTTGAGGAATGGAATGAATTCATTTTTCAGATGATTGCCCCAAGGTCCATAGCAGGCGAGGCTCTTGTGACACACGATTATTCGGTTGAAACCCTTCTGCTTGTGATCCGTGTAGAGGCCGAGCATGAAGCCCCGTACGCCATCTGTTAACTGCTGGGGCATTTCCTTGAGGTTCTGGTTTATTTTTTCGTACGAATTGTGGGTCGTGACCCAGTGGTACTGATCAAATGGCTTGCTGCCGTCAGAAAGCCCGGCTGCATGGGCCTGCATAAGGCAGAGAGATAACATTGAAGCGCCTGTCAGGGCCACTACGGAAAAAACGGTGTATATGCCTGAAATCCTTTTCAGTGCGGACAGTGAGATTGGAAGGGCTTTTCCATAAGCCGTCCGGGGACGAGTGGTAACGGAATGGCGTCGGCAAGGGAAACGCTTTCCTGTTACCGGATTTGAAAACGGGCATCGCCCATCAACCGCCCGCTGTGCCGTTTGTCAGGGTGACGGGTATTTAATGAGTGGCCATTTGCGTGGTGCTGTACTGTATATAAAAACAGTATTCAGGCGACACTCCATGTCCAGTTCCTCTCCGATTCGCGGCCGCGGAACCGCCACCAACCCGCACAACCGCTTCGCACCCAGTCGCTCCGTTGCCGAGGATGATGGCTGGTATCAGGAAGTGCCGATCACTCAGGGCACGACAGTCACCTTTGAGACCGCCAAGAGCATCATCACTCGCAACAGCTCTCCGGACATTCCGTTCGATCGCTCGATCAATCCTTATCGAGGCTGCGAGCATGGCTGCATCTACTGCTTCGCCAGGCCCAGCCATGCGTACTGGGACATGTCGCCGGGCCTGGATTTCGAGACGAAGCTGATCGCCAAGACCAATGCGGCGGCGTTGCTGGAACAACAGCTGTCGAAACCCGGCTATCGCTGTGCGCCGATCACCCTGGGTGCCAACACCGATCCCTATCAGCCTATCGAGCGAGAACACAGGATCACCCGCGCCACGCTGGAGGTATTGCTGCGCTATCGTCACCCGGTCAGCATCATTACCAAAGGCTCGCTGATCCTGCGCGACCTGGATCTGCTGGCGGAAATGGCCAGGCTGCGGCTGGTGTCGGTGTTCATCAGCCTGACGACGCTGGACGACGAGCTCAAGCGCATTCTCGAGCCGAGGGCCGCAGCACCCAAGGCACGCTTGAGGGCGATCAAGGTGTTGCGTCAGGCCGGTGTGCCGGTTGGCGTGCTGTGCGCGCCGATCATTCCGATGATCAATGACAGCGAGCTGGAAGCCATGCTGAGCGAGGCGAAAGCGGCAGGTGCCTTGAGCGCAAGTTATGTGATGCTGCGTCTGCCACTTGAAGTGGCGCCCTTGTTCGACGAGTGGCTGAAGACGCATTACCCCCAGCGCGCCGATCATGTGTTGAGTCTGATCCGCCAGAGCCGGGGCGGTGCGCTGTACGACAGCCAGTTTGGCACTCGCATGCGCGGTGAAGGTCCATTTGCAGACCTGCTTGCTCAACGTTATGCGATGTCGATCAAGCGATTGGGATTGAACAGGCGTGAGAGTTTCGTGCTCGATTGCGACGCGTTTTGCCCTCCGGGCGGGCAGATGTCATTGCTGTAACGAACTTGGGACTATCGTGCAAACCCGCATGCCAGAGCGGTCGCATTCAGTTTCACTTAAGCTTGGGCCTTTAGTCTGTAACTCGGAGTGACACCAGCGGTAGCGTTCAAAGGATTTGTTCGTGAGGCCAAACAACAGGGATCACATCCGGCTCTGGTTAAGCACGCATGAGAAATCCACATCAATCCGTCAGAGAGGATGAAGACATGAGAGACATGGATAAACAGCCGTCGGCTACGTCGGCCAGCACACATAGCCACTCGGATAGCGCCGACGTAGCGTTGAAACACATCGTCGATGGCTTCGTACATTTTCGTAAGGAAGTCTTCCCCCAACAGGAAGAACTCTTCAAGAAACTGGCTACCGCGCAATCGCCGCGAGCCATGTTCATTACCTGCGCGGATTCGCGCATCGTTCCCGAGCTGATTACTCAAAGCTCGCCGGGCGACCTTTTCGTGACCCGTAACGTCGGCAACGTCGTTCCGCCGTACGGCCAGATGAACGGTGGTGTATCCACGGCTCTGGAGTACGCGGTCGTTGCGCTGGGCGTACAACACATCATCGTCTGCGGTCACTCTGACTGCGGTGCCATGCGAGCGGTGCTCAATCCCGACAGCCTGGACAAGATGCCGACGGTAAAAGCCTGGCTGCGCCACGCAGAAGTTGCCCGTACCGTCGTTGAACAGAATTGCAGTTGCAGTGGCGAGCTGGAAACCATGCAGGTCCTGACACAGGAAAACGTGATTTCCCAGTTGCAGCACTTGCGCACGCACCCTTCGGTTGCAGCCAAGATGGCCAGCGGTCAGCTGTTCATTCACGGCTGGGTCTACAGCATCGAAACCAGTGAAATCCTGGCCTATGACGCTGAAAGTGACCGCTTCGTGCCGCTCGACGGCTCGGGCCCGACACCGATAGCTTCCCCGAAAGCACGCTTTTCAGCTGACTGATATCAGTCACGGCTGACGGCACACCCTTCTTTAGCTGGTGGCGGCTGCGCATGGAGCGCGCCGCCAGCTTTGCCTCGTCTGAAGAATCCCGGAGAAGTGTCATGGGTGCTACAGCATTGAAATCCGTTTTACCACGGGAGCTGCTCGCTTCAGTGGTCGTGTTCCTGGTGGCCCTGCCCTTGTGCATGGGGATCGCAATCGCATCCGGCATGCCACCTGCCAAGGGTCTGATCACCGGCATCATCGGTGGTCTGGTCGTTGGCTGGCTGGCTGGCTCGCCCTTGCAGGTCAGCGGTCCGGCCGCAGGTCTGGCGGTACTGGTCTTCGAAGTGGTGCGCGAGCATGGAATGGCGATGTTGGGGCCGATTCTGTTGCTGGCAGGTCTGCTTCAATTGCTGGCCGGTCGCTTCAAGCTCGGTTGCTGGTTCCGTGTCACGGCACCGGCCGTGGTCTACGGCATGCTCGCCGGTATCGGCATTCTGATCGTGCTGTCACAGGCCCATGTGATGTTCGACAGCGGACCGAAACCCTCCGGGCTGGATAACCTGATCGGTTTCCCGACGACGCTGGTCCAGGCCTTTGGGCCGGGATCGGGTATGCAAGCCGGTATGCTGGGCCTGGGTACTATCCTGATCATGTGGGGCTGGGACAAGATTCGTCCCTCGTCGCTGCGCTTCGTTCCGGGTGCCCTGCTGGGTGTCGGTATCGCGACCGCCATCAGCCTGTTCATGGCGCTGGACGTCAAGCGGGTCCAGGTACCTGAAAACCTCTCCGACGCCATTGACTGGCTGCGCCCTGCCGACCTGATGAACCTGGCCGACCCTGCGATCCTGATCGCGGCCATCGCCGTGGCCTTCATCGCCAGTGCTGAAACACTGCTCTCTGCCGCAGCGGTCGACCGCATGCACAGCGGCGTGCGTTCGGACTTCGACAAGGAGCTGAGTGCCCAGGGCGTGGGTAACATGCTGTGCGGCCTGCTGGGAGCACTGCCAATGACGGGCGTGATCGTGCGCAGTTCGGCCAACGTTCAGGCCGGTGCGACAACCCGCTTCTCGACGATTTTCCACGGCCTCTGGCTGCTGGCGTTCGTCCTGCTGCTGTCCAGCGTGCTGCAAAGCATTCCGGTCGCCAGTCTTGCAGGTGTGCTGGTGTACACCGGTCTGAAGCTCGTCGATCTGAAGACGTTCAAGGGGCTGGGTCGCTACGGTCGCATGCCGATGTTCACCTACGCTGCAACTGCGGGCGCGATCATCTTCACCGACCTGTTGACCGGCGTTCTGGTGGGCTTCGGTCTGACCCTCGTCAAATTGGCGCTCAAGGCTTCGCGACTGAAGATCAATCTGGTCGAGCTGCCGGGCAAGAACGAGTACGAGCTGCGTCTGGTGGGTGCGGCGACGTTCCTCAAGGTGCCAGCGCTGACTCAGGTGCTGGGCACCGTTCCGGTTGGCAGCACGTTGCATGTGCCGCTGAACAACCTGTCCTACATCGATCACTCCTGTCTGGAACTGCTTGAAGACTGGGGGCGCGCCAATGCCGCTCACGGGACGAAGCTGGTGATCGAACCTCGGGGCTTGAAGCGTCGACTCGAAGGAAGGGTGTACACCAACACGGGGATTGGCTCAGGCGCCGCCTGATTCAATCTGCTGTTGATCGGCGCAAGTGCTGATCGACACAAGGGAGCCGGATGGGTCTTCGCGCAGCGGAGCATGATCCGGCTCCTTCCTTTGCGGCGAAGACATGAATTCGGTGGCGAATCAGCCCGCGGAACGTTCCAGTTCCAGACCGATACCCAATTGACGTGACAGACTCGGCCAGCGCTTCCAGGCGGCTTCGGTGTCGGGGCTGCTTAGTTTCTCGCGATAGGCCTCGACGGAGTCCAGCGCGAAATCTTCATCATCAAGCAATTGATCGACGGCATGGTGGACAGCCTCGTCCAGTTGGTTGGCAAACTGTTCGCCGATCACCTGATGGGCGATCACGCTCGCAACTGTCGTGTTGGACGGGATCAGCGGCTGGCCAAAGTGCTTGATGTAAAGATCGTTCACTTCCTCGACCAGACGATGCGCCAGATAGGCTTCGTCCAGCAGGCTGTCGAGTCCTTCGTGGCCTTGCATGATGTCAGGTGGTGCAGTGAAAAAGTGCTCGGCAATCCTGAGCACCGGTCTGATTTGTCCTTCGATTCCCGCTTCGATTGCCACCTCGTGAGCGGCGTCCAGCAGGTCGGGGACCAGATCGATATACGCAGTGACAAAACGCGTCAGTGCGCCCTGTGCGTCAACTTCGGGCAGGTGGATGGCAGGATGAAGGTGCGGAAGCTGAATTTTCAGCTGTTGCAGCAACTGGCCTGTCTCGGCCTCGTGCTGGTGTGCTCGTTGGATCTGCTCGCGCAATGCGGCCGTGTTCATGACGGTATGGGCTCCTGAAAGCATATAACCAGGTGGGTGTTATTGATCAAAGTCATACGTTAGCTTGATTAACTAAATACCTCAGACGTTTTTGTCATAACCGATTCACATTTATATGCTTTCGCTCTAAAAAGCTTATTTTTGAGCGTTTTCCCAAGGATCAACCGGCAAATCCGCTTCGTGTTTGCCACGATGCACTCATCCGGCGCTGCGGTGCGTTCCTCGTGCCGTGTCTATACTCCACGTCTGAGGAAGTCGGCTTGTGGCCTCTGGTCACGGTCCTGCAGTCGGTAGCCCACTGCCTTGCCCGCGGCGTGATCCGCGTAGAACAAGAGTGTGTGGGGGGAATCCGAAATGCGGCATCCAAGGGTCTGGATGGGCCTGCTGCTGTGGTCAGCGTTCGAGCAGACACACGCAGACTGGACGACCAACATGTCACCCGGCGCGTCAGTGGTCAGCGGAGCCGTGTTCGATCTGCACATGACCATCTTCTGGATCTGCGTGGTGATCGGCGTGGTGGTGTTTGGCGCCATGCTCTGGTCGATAGTTGCGCATCGTCGATCTTCCGGCCAGAAGGCTGCGCATTTCCATGAAAACACCACGGTCGAAATCCTCTGGACCGTCGTTCCGTTCCTGATACTGGTCGCCATGGCGATTCCAGCCACCCGCACCCTGATCAGCATGTACGACGCCAGCGAGTCGGACGTCGATATCCAGATCACGGGGTATCAATGGAAATGGCACTACAAGTACCTGGGGCAGGACGTCGAGTTCTTCAGCAACCTGGCCACCACCACCCATCAGATCCATAACCGTGACGACAAGGGCGAGCACTACCTGCTGGAAGTGGATCAGCCTCTGGTGCTGCCCGTCGGCGAGAAGATCCGCTTTCTGGTCACTGGAGCCGACGTGATCCACTCCTGGTGGGTGCCAGCGTTTGCGGTCAAGCGCGACGCGGTACCCGGGTTCATTCACGAAGCCTGGACGCGGATCGAAAAGCCCGGCATCTACCGAGGCCAATGTACCGAACTGTGCGGCAAGGACCACGGCTTCATGCCCATCGTGGTCGATGCCCGCTCGCCCGCCGATTATGAAAGCTGGCTGGCCGGGCGAAAGCAGGAGGCCGCGAGGCTCAAGGAGCTGACCAGTAAGGACTGGACCCGCGAAGAGCTCATCGCCCAAGGCGACAAGGTCTATCACACCGTTTGCGTGGCCTGCCACCAGCCCGAAGGGCAAGGGCTGCCGCCGATGTTCCCGGCCCTCAAGGGCTCGAAGATCGCCACAGGTCCGATTGCCGATCACTTGAACATCGTCGTCAACGGCAAACCGGGCACAGCCATGGCGGCGTTCGGCAAACAGCTGTCAGAGGTGGATATCGCCGCCGTCGTGACCTACGAGCGCAACGCCTGGGGCAACAACAAGGGCGACATGGTCACGCCCAGGGAAGTGCTGACGCTCAAGCAGGTGCAGCCATGAATGGGGTGTCGTTTCGCAGCGAAGGAGACCGTTGGAGGCGCCACCACGTCTTCGACGTAGCGCTCTCGCACAGCAAACACCGGACTGTGGGAGGCGGCTTGCCGGCGATGAACGATGACGCGATTTTTCTGATACACCGCATTGATTTCATCGCCGGCAAGCCGCCTCCCACAAGAGCAGTGTCCATTCAGCACATCCTTTGCCTCGGGAGACCGACATGAGTGCAGTGATTGACGACCATGGCCACGCTGGCCATGAGCATGCCCACGGTCCTGCCAAGGGCCTGATGCGCTGGGTGCTGACCACCAATCACAAAGACATCGGCACGATGTACCTGTGGTTCAGTTTCAGCATGTTCCTGCTGGGCGGTTCGTTCGCCATGGTGATTCGCGCCGAGCTGTTCCAGCCGGGTCTGCAGATCGTCGAACCTGAGTTTTTCAACCAGATGACGACCATGCATGGCCTGATCATGGTCTTTGGCGCCGTGATGCCTGCTTTCGTCGGCCTGGCCAACTGGATGATCCCGTTGATGATCGGCGCGCCGGACATGGCACTGCCGCGCATGAACAACTTCAGCTTCTGGTTGCTGCCTGCGGCGTTCCTGTTATTGGTTTCAACCCTGTTCATGCCCGGCGGCGGACCCAATTTCGGCTGGACCTTCTACGCCCCGTTGTCCACGACCTATGCACCCGAAAGCGTGACTTTCTTCATTTTTGCCATTCATATGATGGGTATCAGCTCAATCATGGGGGCGATCAATGTGGTGGCGACCATCCTGAATCTGCGCGCGCCGGGCATGACGCTGATGAAAATGCCGTTGTTCGTCTGGACCTGGCTGATCACCGCCTTTCTGTTGATCGCCGTGATGCCGGTGCTGGCCGGGTGCGTGACCATGATGCTGATGGACATTCATTTCGGCACCAGCTTCTTCAACGCAGCAGGCGGCGGTGATCCGGTGCTGTTCCAGCACGTGTTCTGGTTCTTCGGTCATCCCGAGGTGTACATCATGATCCTGCCTGCCTTCGGCGCAGTCAGTTCGATCATCCCGGCGTTCTCGCGCAAGCCGCTGTTCGGCTACACCTCAATGGTCTATGCGGTTGCGGCCATTGCATTTCTGTCGTTCATCGTCTGGGCGCATCACATGTTCGTGGTCGGCGTGCCGTTGGTGGGCGAGCTGTTCTTCATGTACGCCACCATGCTGATCGCCGTGCCGACCGGCGTGAAGGTGTTCAACTGGGTCAGCACCATGTGGAAAGGGTCGCTGACGTTTGAAGCGCCGATGCTGTTTGCCGTGGCGTTCGTGATTCTGTTCAGCATCGGCGGGTTTTCCGGGCTGATGCTGTCGATTGCGCCTGCGGATTTTCAGTATCAGGACACTTACTTCGTGGTGGCGCACTTTCATTACGTGCTCGTGCCCGGAGCGATCTTCGGGATCTTTGCGTCGGCGTATTACTGGCTGCCGAAGTGGACCGGGCGCATGTACGACGAAACCCTGGCCAAACTGCATTTCTGGCTGTCTTTCGTGGGCATGAACCTGGCGTTCTTCCCTATGCATTTCGTCGGCCTGGCGGGCATGCCGCGTCGGATTCCGGATTACAACCTGCAGTTCGCCAATTTCAACATGCTCTCGTCGGTTGGTGCCTTCACCTTTGGCGCAACCCAGCTACTGTTTCTGTTTATCGTGATCAAAACCATCCGGGGCGGCGCACCGGCACCCGCCAAACCCTGGGACGGTGCCGAGGGGCTGGAGTGGAGCCTGCCCTCGCCTGCGCCGTATCACACCTTCAGTACACCGCCGGACGTGAAGTGAGTTGCGCATGAACCAGACATTGCCTCTCAAACAACTCATCACCCGCCTGCTGCTGATGGCTTTGGTCATGTTCGCCTTCGGCTTCGCGCTGGTGCCGCTTTACGACGTGATGTGCAAGGCCTTTGGCATCAACGGCAAGACCGGCGATCAGTATCAGGGCACGCAAGTCATCGATGAAACGCGTCAGGTGAACGTGCAGTTCCTGTCATCCAATTCGGCTGGCATGGTCTGGGCGTTCTATCCCCGGACGGACCAGATAGAGGTTCACCCGGGTGCAATCAACGAGATGATATTCGTGGCGCAGAACCCCACCGACCAACCGATGAAAGCCCAGGCCGTACCCAGTATTTCGCCGGGGCAGGCCGCAGCCTATTTTCACAAGACCGAGTGCTTCTGTTTCACTCAGCAAGTGCTGCAACCGGGTGAGCGTATCGAGATGCCGGTGCGTTTCATCGTCGATCGCGACCTGCCCGCAGAGGTGAAGAACCTCACGCTGGCCTACACGCTGTTCGACATCACCGAGCGCCGCACGCCCGCTGTGCCAGTGGCCAAAAGGCTCGAAAGAGCGGTGGTCAAAGGAGACTGAAATGGCAACGCCCCACGAGCATTACTACGTTCCGGCCCAGAGCAAATGGCCGATCATTGCCACTGTGGCGCTGTTGATCACGATGTTCGGGCTGGGTACCTGGTTCAACGACATGAAAGCCGAGCGGCCCGATTCCAAGGGTCCGTTGATCTTCTTCATCGGCGCGCTACTGGTGGCGTACATGATGTACGGCTGGTTCAGCGCAGTGGTGAAGGAAAGTCGGGCAGGTCTGTACAGCGCGCAGATGGACCGCTCGTTTCGCTGGGGCATGGCCTGGTTCATCTTCTCCGAGGTGAGCTTCTTTCTGGCGTTCTTCTTCGTGCTGTTCTACGTGCGCATCTGGGTTGGGCCGTGGCTGGGCGGCGAAGGGGCGAACGGGATCTCGAACATGCTCTGGCCGAACTTCCAATACACGTGGCCGATGCTCGATACGCCGGACCCGAAACTCTATCCGGCACCCAGCGGCATTGTTGATCCGTGGAAACTGCCGTTGCTCAACACCGTGCTGCTGGTCAGCTCCAGCGTGACAATCACGTTCGCCCATCATGCCCTGAAGAAAGGACATCGAACCGCGCTGAAGCGCTGGCTGGCGCTGACCATCCTTTTGGGCTGTACCTTTCTGTTCTTTCAGGTCGAAGAGTACATCCATGCCTATCAGGAACTGGGGCTGACGCTGGGCTCCGGCATCTACGGCGCGACCTTCTATCTGCTGACCGGGTTTCACGGTGCCCACGTCACGATGGGCACGCTCATTCTGTTGGTGATGCTGATCCGCATCCTGCGCGGGCATTTCGACGCCGAGCATCAATTCGGCTTCGAAGCGGCGAGCTGGTACTGGCATTTCGTGGACGTGGTGTGGGTCGGGCTGTTTGTGTTCGTGTACGTGATTTAGAGGGCCTTCCGATTGTGTACGCGGCTGGCTCTGATCGTTCCACGCTCCGCATGGGAACGCCTCTCAGGACACTCCGCGCCCGCTTTGTGACGCAGTGCGTCACGGGCTGCATGCCAAAGCAGAGCATGGACACGATCATCATCAGGGTGACGTCAGTTGCCCGCTGTAGAACCCCCAGGTGATCAGAATCAGGGTCAGCCCGGCGAGGATGACGCGCAAGGCCAGAACCTTGAGCAGGCGGGTCGATTGATCGTCGTCCCTGACCAGAAAGAACAGGCCGCTGAACAGGCTGGCCACTGTGGCAGCCAGCATTAGAACAATCGCTGCTTTGAGCATGAGAGGACTCCAGGAGCAATCGCGATGATGCATTGGAGTATAGGTCTGGCCGTCATGCCGGACCGGAGGCTGTGATGAAGCGCTTCGCACCGGGACTGTGGCCGACGCTGATCGTGTTACTCCTGCTGCCGGTTCTGATTGCTCTGGGGTTCTGGCAACTGGAACGGGGCGAACAGAAGCGTTCCATGCTCAGCCAGTACAACGAGCGCCGCGCCGCCGTCCCTGTCAGCATCGGCGAGTTGTTGTACGCCGAGGACCCCGCCTGGCGTCGTGTGCACATTCGTGGCCACTTCGATTCAGCCCATAGCGTGTTGCTGGACAACAGCATTCGCGACGGCCGTGCGGGCGTCGAGCTGTTCCAGCCCTTCATGGATCACGCCAGCGGGCTCTGGCTACTGGTCAATCGCGGCTGGCTGCCCTGGAAGGATCGACGCACGAGGCCGGTCGTCAATACGCCCAACCACGTGCAGGCGCTGGACGCGTGGGTCTATGTGCCCGCCCGTGCGCCCTTTCAGCTTGAACCTGATGCGCCACAAGGCTCCTGGCCAAGGCTGGTAAACGCGGTCTTTGCCGATCAGCTGTGGAGCCAGCTGGGCCGTGAAGGTTATTCCCATGAACTGAGGCTGGAGCCTGGCCCTGTGGCTTACCGGGTCGACTGGCCGGTGGTTGCGATCAGCCCTGAAAAGCATGTGGGCTATGCCGTGCAGTGGTTTGCGCTGTCCACCGCGCTGATGTGCCTTTATCTGTACCGAGGCCGGGTGCTAGGCCGAACCGCGCAGGAGGACAGGCATGGGAGCCGCCATGAACCCCATCGACATGCCTGATGCAAGGCGTCGGCGCAAAGGACGTCTGCAATTGCTGTTGGTGGTGCTGATCGCCTTTGCACCCATGGTTCTGGCCACCTGCATGTATGTCTTCGGGTTCTGGGTGCCCGAGAGTCGCAGTTATCACGGTTTCCTGATCGGCAATGGCCAGAGCCGTGTGGATCTAGGTATCCCGGCCGGGGAGCGACGCTGGCAACTGCTGGTCAGCGCGCCCGGTCGCTGCGAGGCGACGTGTCAGCAGCTGGTGTATCTGGCGCGGCAGGTGCAGATCGGCCTGGGGCGGGACGCGGCTCGTGCCAGTCATGCGCTGGCCGGGGCTCAGCCGCTGGACGCCGAATACGCCGCGAAGCTGAACCGGGAATACCCTCGCCTGCTGCGTTATCCGCTGGACCTGTCGCGCTACCGCACGCTCGCGCCCGACCTGCAGACGCCTTACCTGTGGATCATCGATCCGCACGGCAATCTGGTGCTGCGCTACGACGCAAACGTCAACGGCAAGGACCTGCTCGAAGACCTGCGCCGCCTGCTGAAACTCTCGAACATCGGCTGAAGGGAGATGGTCATGACCCGCCCCGGATTTCGTCTTGCGTTAATGGCTACCGTCCTTGCGCTGGTGGTCGTGATGCTTGGTGCCTACACGCGCCTGACCCACGCGGGACTGGGCTGTCCCGACTGGCCGGGCTGCTACGGCTTCATCGGCGTGCCCGGCACCGAGCGGCAGCTTGAGCATGCGCAGCTGAATTTTCCGGATACGCCCGTGGAGGCGGACAAAGGCTGGAGCGAGATGACCCATCGTTATTTCGCGGGCGGCCTGACGCTGCTCATCCTGCTGCTGGCGGCCCAGGCCAGGAGGCACCGGCATCTGGCGGGGCATCCGTTCAAGCTGGCGGTGGGGCTGCTGGGCATCGTGGCCGCGCAGGCGGCGTTTGGCATGTGGACCGTTACGCTGCAGCTCTGGCCGCCCGTGGTCGCGGTTCATCTGCTGGGTGGCGTCGCAACCTTGAGCCTGTTGTTTCTGCTGAGCCTGCGCCTGAGCGGCGTCCGCCCTGCTCTGCCACGGATACCTGCGCGCCTGCGAATGCTGGCAGTGCTCGGGCTCATCCTCGTGGTCTTGCAGATCGCGCTGGGTGGCTGGGTGAGCGCCAATTACGCGGCGATGGCCTGCACGGATCTGCCCACGTGTCAGGGGCGCTGGTGGCCGGAGGCAGACTTCAGCAATGCGTTTCATCTGACCCAGCATATCGGCCCGAACTATCAGGGTGGCCATCTCGACAGTGAGGCGCGTACGGCCATCCACCTCACGCACCGGATGGGCGCGGTGCTTGTCTCACTGACCCTGCTTGCGCTGGCCTGGCAGCTCAGGCGTGTCGGTCTCAACAGGCTGGCGGTGCTGCTGGTGTCGGCGCTCGGGGTGCAACTTCTGTTCGGGCTGGGCAACGTGCTGTTGCACCTGCCGTTGGTCCTTGCGGTGGCACACAGTGCGGGCGGCGCGGTTCTGATGCTGTGCATGACGTTGATCAACTACCGGGTCGCTGTGCCGTGGTCATTGCCGCGCATCGAACACGATGCGCTGGTAAAGATCGCCAGTCCGGGCCTGACCTCGAGAGATGCATTGAAATGACTTCGCTGACCCGCCAGCGTTCGCTGTACAGCCTGTGGCAGGACTACCTTGAGCTGACCAAACCCAAGGTGGTCGTGCTGATGCTGATCACGTCCATGATCGGCATGTTTCTGGCGACTGACACGGCGGTGCCATGGATGACGCTGATCGTCGGCAATCTGGGCATCGGTCTGTGCGCGGCGGGTGCGGCTGTGGTGAATCATGTGGTAGACCGGCGTATCGATGCGCAGATGGCGCGCACTCATCATCGGCCGATTGCTCAGGGACGCGTCCCGCCTGTCGCGGCGCTGAGCTTTGCGCTGTTGCTGGCGCTGTCGGGTCAGGCGTTGCTGTTCATCTTCATCAACGCCCTCACCGCCTGGCTGACACTGGCATCGCTGCTCGGTTACGCAGTGATCTATACCGGCTTTCTCAAGCGTGCCACGCCGCAGAACATCGTCATCGGCGGGCTGGCCGGGGCTGCGCCGCCATTGCTGG
>Ga0065712_10067754_pt1 | contig 56114 bp, 82 predicted proteins | sample MisRhiReplicate1_FD_59099 | JGI IMG/M metagenome (GOLD analysis project Ga0065712, IMG submission 59099) | Miscanthus rhizosphere microbial communities from Kellogg Biological Station, MSU, sample Rhizosphere Soil Replicate 1: eDNA_1 v3... | ecosystem: Host-associated > Plants > Roots >...
TCGCCCCCACCGCCAGCGGCCAGTGGACGGGGCGTGTCGGCTGCCAGACGTTCAACAACTTCGCGGAACTGCGCGATCTGGCCGACAGCAACATCGACGAAAGTGACGACTTCGCCCGCCAGATCCTGGGCCGCTACATGGCGCTTGTGCGCCGGTCCCTGAAGGCGTGGGGTATCGACAAGGACATCATCGACGAGACCACCGAAGACTAGGGACATGTGAACACAGATGGCCGGTGCACGATTCCAGACGGGGGTCGGGCACCGGCCGTCCAGATTGGACAATGAGATGGATGTCCGCCTGTTGCTGTTCGAGCAACTCGCCGAAGAGATCGACCTTGCCGCCCCGGTGATCGAGGAACCGCAGCCGTGGGACCTGATCCCGGACCCGCCGCTGCGCGTACTGATCCGTGAAATCGCGGAGAAGTTGCACCCGGGCCAAGGCGTGACAGGCTGGCTCTACACGCAGGAGCAACTGGCCCGTTATGCAGCACTACGCGAGCGTGAAGAGGCTGAGTCAGATGACCGTTCGCAGGACTGACGGAGACGGTGTGGGTCCCGACGACGAGTTCGAGTTCCTTGTCATACATGACGCAACGGTGCGCAAGATCGAGGCTAAGTGGCGTCGGCTGCGGCGTCGCCGTCGCTGGTACACGTTGCGGAGGTGGTGGCGGTGACCGTTATCAACTACAAGGTCCACGAGGAAGACACGGAAACCCTTGAGGTGCTTCGGGACCGGCTGCGCAACGAACGTTTGAGCCGCGACTGGACCTATCCACAGGCCGGGGCGCAAATCGGCCGGTCGGAGAACTTCCTGTACGAGATGGAGAACCTGCGCTCCTCGATCAAGGTCGAAAACTTGCAGTTGTGGGCTTCGATCTATGACATGCGGGTTGAATTCATCGTCCGTGACTTCTGGACGTTTGCTTGGCCCTCGGACGAGTTGTCCTTCCTCTACCGGCTAACGCGTCCGTTCGACAACCACCGGATGCAGCGCCTGTGGCTGGTTTCGGCGCTGCGCCGCTGGCGCGAACGGCTCGGTGTGTCCACATTGGACGTGGGTGAAGCAATGGGTATCAAGCACGACTCGGTGACCCAGTGGGAGCGCACGGCATCCAACCCGTACCTGGGGTATGTGATGGCGTACGCGCGGGCCGTCGGGACCTCGGTGCACCTGCAACTGTGGAAGAGAGAGGACTGGATCTTCTGATGAGTCGACAGAGGGGAAGCAAGATATGACCGACAACCTGCCCGTTCAGCATGATCGAATAAACAACATCCTCGAACTGATCGGAGAACCCACGCCGCAGCCCGCCAGCCCGCCGGTCCGCCGGTCGGCGCACGATCACCGGACGCTGCCGCCGGACGCCTACATCCGCCCGACGCTTGGTGATCTGCCGTTGTCGGCACGGCTGCGCGACGCGATACGCATGTTCGCGGAGGTGCTGCAACCGATGGTCGACAACTTCGAGGCGTTGCAGCCGGAGGTTGTTCAGTGCTCTGTCTGCTACCGCAACCTGGGCGGCTGGCCACCACAGGTTCTGAAGGAGCACTACTTCCAGCACACGTGGCTGCAGCGGCGCCTGGCGAAGTTCGGGATCCGATGAGTTTGAGGCCCGATCCTGGTGTCCGTCAGGATCGGGCCTCTTGTTTGCCTCAGGCGTCTGCACGTAGCCCCGCGTTTTCGCTGGGACCAGCGGCGAGTTTCAGTCGCGCCGGGTCCGCCCAGTTCCCTGAAGGTTCCCCAATCCTCCCACCAAAGACACCAAACGTCAAGGGTGTACGTAGAAGGTATTTGAAGGTTGCGCGTGATCATACCCGAGAGTATGCTGCCGGTCATGAACGCACTGAACGCCAAGCTGATCTACGCGATGATCACCTCCATCGTCGTGATCATCGCCGCGGTCTGGGTGATCGAACCATGGGTACGCGAATGTGGCTTCCAGATGGCAGGCCTTGCAGCCAAACCTTTACGCCTTGCCGGGCGTAGCCGGGACCCGTACCGCCGTGGCACCTGGAACCAGCTGAGGTTCTACAACTACCGGCGCAGCTACCGAGGAGAACACCGTGGCTTCAACTGGTGAACAGGCCATGGAGGACGTCAGCAAAACACTCCTGGAGCTGGCGAAAGCCGTGGCCGAACTGACGGAGATCGTCATCAAGCAGGACGGCCAGATCAGACAACTCGAATCGACCGCGACCACCTACATCACCGATTTGCGTTCGCGTGTCGGCATCCTCGAAACGCGTACCGAAAACTCACAAATCCCCCGAAGGTATAGGTGAACATGGACAGCCGCGATTTGGTGATACCGGCGCCCGCGAGCGACGCAACGCTGGAGAAACCGTTCGAACTGGACGTCATCGGTGTCCTGTTCGAGGAGTTCCTCAACCGGCACAGCCGCCACGCCGAAGACGAGAGATGGCTCAAAGAGTTCAAGGCCGAGATACGGCGTCTATCCAACGATGCAGAGGTGTATCGCTACAAGGGACGCATCGTCGCGGTGGACGAACGCAACGGCAAGTTCGCCTTGTCCAAGCTCGCCGAAACGGACCCCGATCTCGTGGCCCAGTACACGCATTGGGTGACGACGGAACGTTTCGACGAGGAGGCCTTCAGGCAGGATCATCCGAAGATCTGGGCGCAGATGCGCGCCCAAAGTTTCAAAGTGAAGTAACGGCTAGGGAAGCCGAGAGGAGACGGAGATGACAGAAGAGAAGGTCCACCCACGCGAACTTGTGATTGGCGCGGAGCTGGTGGACACACCGATGACGTACTACGTCGTCTGGGTCGACGGAGAACTGGCACGCAACATGCTCCAGTGGAACCAGGAACCCGAGGAAGGCACGTCAGGTACCAACCGCAAGGCGTCGCCTGCGAAGGTCACCGAGTATTGCAACGCGATGCTGGGCGACGAATGGCGCATCAACCCGCAGCCCGTGGTCTACTCTGAGACCGGCTGGCAGGAGGACGGGCAACAGCGGCTCAAGGCCATCGTGGAGGCCTCCAAGACGAAGCCAGGGATCCGTATCCCACTGGCCGTCTGTGTGGACGCCCCCGACGCGGCACGCATGGTCATCGACATCGGCAAGCGGCGCACCTCAGCGGACTTCCTCAGGATGCACGGGCAGACCAACGCCAACGTCCTTTCGGCGGCGCTGAAGATGCTGTACTGCTATGACACCATCCCGCGGACGTTCCCTGAATCGTGGCGCCGTTCCCGCTGGTCCCCGCAGCTTCAGCTGAAGGTGCTGCAGGATAACCCGATGCTGCGTGAGGGTGTGCGAGCGGCCACGCGTTCCCGGCATCTGCTCACGGTGGTCCCCGGCGCGGTCCTGTGGTATCTGATCTACCGTTCGATGGACGACGGCGGCGAACGTGCCACCTGGTTCATGCGAGGGCTGGAGAAGGGCGTCAACCCCGACGAGTTGGACGCGCGCTACGTGTTCCGTGAGGGCCTGGCGCGGGCCAACTACACGCACCGCGACTGGTCCAGCGAGGAGTTGCTCGGCATCGGCATCAAGGCTTTCAACGCCTGGGTGACCGGCGCCAACGACGACTTCACGTTCGGCCTGCGCAAGAACGAGAAGTACCCCCGGATCGCCTCCGCCGCAGCGGCCCTGCCGCTGCAGAAGATCCTCACCGAAGCGGAACACCGGGCGATCGAGGAAGCGCAGAAGGCGGAGTTCGAGCACAAGAAGCCGAAGGACTCCTAGGACTACTTGTAGCGCAGCAGAGGTGTGATACTAAGTCGTATGACGCCTCTGCTCACCTTCAACGTCCTTGGAACCCCTGCGCCGCAGGGCTCGAAGAATGCCCGATACAATCCCAAGACGGGCAAGACGTTCGTTTACGAACAAAACAGCGAGGCTCAGCGTAGCTGGCGCCAGGACGTGTTGAACGCGGCGGTCATCGCGCGACGGGCGCTGAACCTAGAGACGATCGAGACCGCGGTGTGGGTGGACATCGAATTCCGGCTGCCGCGCCCGACATCGGTGAGCCTGCGGCGGCGCCCCTACCCCAATGTCAAGCCCGATGGCGACAAGCTGCAACGCAACACCTGGGATGCCTTAACCCAGGCCGGGGTTTTCCGCGACGACGCACTGGTGGTCAACTGGCGGGCCTCGAAGCGCTACGCCACTGACGACCCGCTCGGGGCGCCAGGCGCGACTATCCGTGTCGGCCTGGTTCCGCCTCCTGAGATCATCTAAAGTACATGTAAGGGCCATCATGTACGAGGAGGCACCGTGAACCAAGCTAACCATGATCCGGACGACCAGCTGTCCACCACCGAGTGCGCGGTGCTGGCTAAAGTCAACCGGCGCACCATCGTCACCTGGATACGGTCGGGACAGTTGCAGGCGTCCAGGCTGCCGGGGCGGCGCGGCCACTATCGTGTCAAGTACGCCGACTTCAACAGCTTGATCAGCAAACCCGCGACAACAGACAGGGACATTGAATGAGTGTCGATGATCTAGACCCAGCGCGTAGCCGGTTCCTCGCCCGCGCCAGCGTCGAAGACCTCGCCCCGCTCTACAGTGCGGCGCTGTCCGCGCTTGAAAACCTCCACCGTGAAGGAAAACTGGCGCCTGTGGGGCCGTGGACGGATGCGTCTGGCGTTGAGCACGTGTCGTGGACGCCCGCGGACGGCAGCGTTCTGGAGTGCTACGCAGACATGCTGGGGCTCAATGGGCGCCCGATCTTGGAGGTCACCTCTAACGAGCGGATTCGGTATAACCGGATGCGTCGCCAGGCCCTCGCGGCGCGTGACTGAACTGGCGCCCTTCGTCCTTGGTCATGTGGCGGGCGTTTGGCTGGCTGTAGATCTGCACCCACTCGACTTCCTTGTACGGTAGCCCGGCTCTTCTCGCCAAAACGGCGGCGATGAGCCGGGCGTTGTGCTGTACCCGCCAGCGGTCGTGCCCGGTCACGCGCAGGTCCATGATGTAGCTGCTGTCCTGAGCTGTGAGCATCATGCCCAGCAGCGACGGATGGCGCGATGTGATGGCCTCTCGCGCCGCCACCAACCCGTGCAGTGCTTCATCGTGACTCTTGGTGCCCAGCGGCACCCGGAAGACATGGACCTGGATCACCGTATCAGGATACGGCAGACGGGCTCTGCTTGTCCGTGCCCATCTTGGTTGTGACGATCGAGGTCAACAGGGACAGGATCATCATCAACACGGTTGTCTGTGTGATGAACGTGTAGTCGAGGTGTTTGATCCCGGTGACGTCGGTGCCTATCAGCGTGATGAGCGCTTGGGCGCCGGTTTTGATCATCCGTTCGGTGACTTCTTTCCACCATTGTTTGGCGAACATGTCAACCACTCCAAGCCTTGACGATCAGGAAGATGAAGGTGACCGCGGCGGTGAGGCCAGCGCCGATGACCTGGGCGCGTAGGGTACGACGCTCCGAGCGATCCTTCTCGATGTCCGCGTCGACACGCTTGATCTCCAGGCTGGCGTCGTTCTCGATCCGTTTCAGTTCCAGCGTAAGGTTTTCCAGCCGGACGTCGAACGTGCGCATCTCGGCCATGTAGACGTCTCTGCGAACCATGCCGGAGATCGCTTCCCGGAACTCTGATCGGAAGTCAGACAGGGTACGAGAAATCTCGGCGAGACGAGGGATGTCGTCAGGTTCGGGCATCGTCACACCTTGATCATCGCATCCGGGCTTGACTTGGACAACATAGCTGACGTTACGCGCGTGCGGACTTGTACGGAAGCATTGAACCGGAAGTCAGATCAAGGTAGAATTGGGACGTGACCGACGAGAAGATGGACCCCGTCAGCGCCTCGATGATGGCCCTGCGTTCATGGGACAACTGCCTTGGTGCCCTTGCCGAAGTACGCGAATCTCTCGATGAGAGCATGCGTAAGGTTTGGGACCAAGGCATTTCCCGTTACATTCGGATCCGCTGGGATGACGCTGTCAACGCCTACTGCGACGGCGACGCCTCCAAGGCCGCCCGCTGGATGGACCTTGAACTGGAAAACTTCAACACCAACGAAACCGTTCTGCGCGCCTCAATGATCGACCAAGGCCCGCTGATGATGGAGCTGTGTGCCTATGCCATGCTGCTGGCCACCATCTGGCCCGGGGAGCGCCCCGCCTGGCGTGCGTTCAAAGCGATCGTCGATCACCTCAGCATGCAGGCGCGATAATGCTGTATCTGCTTGTGACCGGCTCCCGTAACTGGGATGACGAGGCCTTCATCTGGGCACAGCTGACCAGGCTTTACATCCTGCACGGCGGCCTCCAGATACACCACGGCGACTGCCCTGAAGGCGGCGCCGACCAGATCGCCGACGAGTGGGGCAACGCGTTCAATGCTGTGACACCGAAGGTGAGCGTCGTCAAACACCCGATGGACCGTCGTCGCTATGGCAAGAGGGCTGGCCCCATCCGCAACAGTGAGATGGTCGTACACATCGCGGACCTGATGTCGCAGGGGCGTTCTGTAGCCTGTCATGGTTTCAACCGGGACCGTTCCCGTGGCACCAGCGACTGCACCCGTAAGGCCATGCGCGTCGGGATCCCGACGGTCAGCCACGCCTGGATCAACGGCTATGCGATCAAGACGGTAACCGATGACCGGCTCTTCCCCCTGGAGTTTGTGCCGTGAAAACGAACCCTGCCAAGGAAATGATTGCCGTGCTGGTGGCGCGACGTAAGGCTCTCGGATGGACGCAAGGTGACCTCGCTGAGAAGATCCCGTGTGTCCGTAAGACGGTGGTGTCGTGGGAGAACGGGCGATCGTGGCCTATGGCCCAGAGCCTCAATCGGTGGTTGCAGGTTCTAGGATTTGATGGTCTGGCACCGACCGCGCGAGGGCGGCTTGTGTCTGCGGTCCGGCACGGCCATCCACCAGGAGCTGGCGTTGTGATTGAAACGCCTTCAACGCCACGGCGGTCGCTGACCCAAACAGCCCATCCACAACCAGGCTTGCGCCCCAGGCATTCAAGAGTGCCTGCAACGCCCTCACGTCTTTACGGATCGACCCCAGCGCCAGTTCAGGCCAATCGAAACCCATGATCAGCTCCCACGGGGCTTGGGAGTTCTCGGCTGCGCTCTCGCGCAGGATGGACACGTGCACGTATCCGGTGTGCTGGTTGGCGCCTTCGTAGATGCGTGGCCGGTACCGGTCGGCGTCGCGGTAGATCCGGCCGTCGAAGATGACGTAGCGGGTAGCCGGGTGCAACATGGCTGATGCCACCACAACTTGAGCGACTATGCCTTCTACGTCGACATCACGTGCACGTACGACGCCCGTGCGCGGGTCCGGGTTGTGGTCGGAGATGCGTCCCTTCGACCACACACCACCCAGCCAGCCGTCAGCTTCCGCGTACAGGCCACTACGCCGCGCCTTCACGGTGGCGCCTAGGATGCGCAGACTGCGGGCCTCATGCGGCGCTGGCATCTTCGTCCCCCTGCTCTTCGACGCGCGAGGTGTCGAAGTCGCCCAGGAGGGCCTCTGGAAAGTCATCTTCCCCATTGTCAGCTATGTCGCTTGCCTCGTATTTGCTAGCCATACAGACACGTTAGCTGACGATGGTGCCGGTGACCGTGACCTCGGCGATGGTGACCGCTGCGACCGATGTCGACTCGGGGATCTTGATTTGGACTGTGCTGCCCACGCTTGAGCCGCCGTCGCCGCCCTCCTTCTGCGCTACGAGCGCTTGGAGGATGTCGAATCCTTGCGGCCCATACGTTTTGCCGTCGCCGCCCGTGATGATGATCGACACCCACGTGGCAGTCTCGTCACCGTAGCCGCCATCCGGCCCGAAGTTCGGCAGCGCCGCCGGATTCACCCGCAGCATCTGCAACTGCAACGCCTTCACCTTGTCGTTCTTCTCGCCGTACTTGCAGAACATGCTGCTGTCATCCCCTCCGAATGGATCGAATGTCCCGATCGACCTGTCAATCCAGTCGGTCCGGATCGAAATATGTACGTGCTTGTCCGACGACGGGTACTCTTCCCAGGTGATCCCGTCACCGTCCAGGTCGCGTGAGTCCAGGTGCTGGTTGTCGTGGTTCATGTATTTCAGCCACGGGTACTCGCCAGCACGAGCGCCGTCCTCGATCAGCTGCCCCAGCTCCCGGACGTTGTCAAGATCGATGGCAGTGACGATGTAGCCAGGCAACTTCACCGGCCACGCCGTCGCGGAATACGGGGTGTGGTCCTGCGGCGGGACATGCTGCAGGTGCTCCTCATTGCCGATGGTGCCCAGCACTTTCACACCGTTGGCCTGCGCCCACGTTTGAAGTTCCGCGATGGGGCGCGCGGGGACCCAGGGTCTGCCCGCAGCATCCCAGGTGTAGTACGCCTGCGACGCCATCATGCACCTGCATCATTGAACAGGTCATCCATGTCGACAATGTACCCTAAAGCGCCACACCGTCGTTAGAGATGTTCCTGCCGACTTCGTACACTGCGATCTCTGCCGGGACCACGGGGTCGGCGAACAGGCTGACGTTGCCGGTTCCGGTGAGCCGGAACACGCCCATCAGGATTGACGCCGTCGTGGTGTTGGTGGCCGAGAAGTAGACCACTGAACAGTCGCCCGACACGCCGTTGCCGGTGTTGGGGATAGTCGACGAGTTGAACAACGTAATCAACGTAGACGCCGTAGTCGCTGCACCGGCCAAGCTCAGGTACGCCCGCATGCTCACAGAGTCGTTGGCAACGCTGGAGAAGATCGTCCCGTTCAATGTGACCAGATACTGGTTACCGGCGCACAAGCGGATGTTGTCCAGGCGCAGGACCCCAAGCGGTGTTGTCGTGGTCGTGCCGGAGCTTGTCGTACGGTTGCCGTACTTGATGAGTACGCCAGTTTTACCGGCGGCGCCAGCGCGCGTCCCGCCAACAGCCAGCCATGAGGAACCGTCGGTGGATATGGACGACTGCCCCACCAGGGCTACGTTGTCGCCGATGGTCGGCACGTAGGTATCCAACAGACCCACCGAGTCGGCGTCGTAGTTGGTGCCCTGCACGCCAATTATCAACGGGCTGGTACTGGTGACGATCCCCATTCGAACCGACGCTGGCTGCCCGCGATCTTTGCCAATCTGGTCAAGTAGTCCCATTACTCAGTGCGCCATACCCTCAGCCGCGAACGGGCTTGCACCGTTGTCGCCGTGGCATCTGAAGCCTGTTGTGCCGCCTGGATTTGCAGGTTCCCGGCGTTCGTGGACATCGTCATCTCGCCGTACATTCTGCAAATCAGGGGCGTGCCGACGCCGTTGCCGCCTACCGAAATGGCTGTACCCGAGGTGCCGGTGCAACCGAACGTTGGGTCACCGATTGTCGCGATGCCCGCGCCGATCATGCCCCAGATCATTGTTGCGCCGGTCGGGATGGTGAACGCGAACTTGATGTCCGCCGCCGTTGCCGCATCGTAGAAAATCGTTGCCTCGAACCCGAAGATGGAGTTGTTGATGCCAGTCGGGAAGGCGACCACGAGGTCTGTGACATTCTGCAGTGTGGTGTTGGACGGTCCCACGTTCTGGTTGGCTGTCTTGCGGACGTGGGCGAACAGAGAGCGTGTGTAGAGGCTGATGTGGTTGGTGCCGTTGTAGACGTCCACGCGGTTCTCGGTGGCAAGCCCCGACATCTCATTCTCTGCCACTACGAGCATCTTCGCGGTCCGGTCGGCAACGTCGGTGTAAAGCCGCACGAGGCGTGGCTCTACGCCTGCGACGAAGTTTCCGAACGCGGTTGGGTTGTTCGCGGCGTCGGCCCCGATGGGAAGGCTTAGACCTTGATCAGTTGTTGCGCCTGGCATTTCAGCCCTCCTATGCGAGCCTGACAATCAAACGGATATTTAGGTGAAGCGATGCGGTACCAGCGCCCGTACCAGCGAACAGCATCGTGGTGTCGATGACCTGACCGGACGTGACGATGGTGGCTGTGCCTGGCAGATCCCATTGCTTGGACAGCGGGCTGCCGTCCTCGTTGTTTACTGAGCGTGCGAAGCGGGCAGTACCGGCCACCCGGACCGCCAGCCGCGCGTAGGTAACGGTTGTAGCAACAACGCTGGTGTACGCGTCCACGACGTAGATGCCCGAAACTGGTGCGGTGTAAGTGGAGCCAGCGTTCACGAGGGGTGTTACTGCACCGGCCACTATCGCGCCCTGGGTTGGGCTCATGTCCTGCTGGACGTTGTACCTGCCGATGGCAAAATCACGGTCAGCCGCGATGTCCAGTAGCTTGGCGTCTATCTGGTCCGCCAATGTTTTGAACGCGGCGAAGTTGATTGCGTCGCTCTCGCACGGGTAGGTGAATCCGTAGATCGGTGTGTTAGCTGGCATGGCTACACCGTCTTCAAGGCGACTTGATCAGACAGCCGGTGCGCAAAGTAAATCGCTCCGATGCTGATGTTCAACGTGCTGGATGTGTTGCCGTGCAAGAACCGGAACTGAAGAACGTCATCTAGCCCGTTGGCGACCACAGTCGTGCACCCGATCATATCGACACCGTTGCCGGAGTTCGCTTCGAACTGGGTTTCGCTGAAGACGTAACGGTCCACTTCGGAGAAGAACGCGTTGGCGCGACGCGTGACAATGAACAGGTGCCTGAATGTGTTGTCGTTGACGGCACCTGTCGCGATGGCGTTGATGTAGCAGCCGACAAGCCACACCCCGGCGGGCATCACAGTGCCGAAGCTGGTGTATGAGGAGTTGGCGAAGGTAAGCGCGGTGCTGCCGGTACCGGCCAGGGTGGACTGCACGTTGTTGGTGGTTGACTGTGTCGCCGTGGACGTGCGAATAAGCGTCGGCAGGTTGACTGCTTGGCGCAGCAACCTTTCGACCGGGAACAAGCATGCCTCTGCTGAGAGCGCCGTCTCCTGCAGCTTGAGCGCGACCGCGGCATAGTTCTCCGGCTCCATGCAGTCGAAACAGTCGGTCATGGCGACGCCCTGTCCGCATGCCAGAAGACCGAGAAGGTAGCCGCCTGGACGGTGATCGCGAGTGTCGTGGAGTCGTCCCGGGTTACCAGCAGCGCCCGTCGCGTGGAGCCGGTGTTGATCGTCAGGTTGGCTGTGTTGAGCCCGAGTGTCAGGCCCGGGATACCGGTGCGATCCAAGACAATATCCTGATCACCGGAGATGAACAGGCGCACATAGTTGTTGTTGATGCCGGTGGATAGGACTGTGGCTGAGCCAACAAGAACGAAGCGCCCAGCCCGCCTGATGGTGACGCCAGCTGGGTCGAAGTCGAAGTCGACCAGGTCCGCGGTGTCGACGCTGAGGGTGTCGAAGGGGATTTCGCCGTTGGATGCGACATCTACCGGCGTGGTCACCATCATCCGGGCGATGGGGATGACGGGGTTGGTGCGATCGATGACCGTCTGAAATCCATCGATGACGGTTTGCAGGGCGTCGGTGAAGTCGCACCATTGGCTGGCGAAGTCACACGGCCTGTCCAGTGCTGTTGGATATGGAAGTGCGAAGTTGGTTGTGGTCGCAGTCATCGCACCTCCTAGACCTTCCCCAGCACAAGCGACCTAGTTGATACTACCATCGGCGTTGCTAGACCTAGAGGAACGCGCATGTCTGAGATCACCTGGACCACTTCCCGGCCGTCCAGCTGCAGCAGCAGCGCGTCGCCAAGTTCAAGCGAAGCGTCGGCGGGCATCTCAAGATCCCAGGTTTCAACCGGCGCGACGGAGCTGGCGAGCAACGTGGCTGCGGCGCCCTGCGCGCCCGCCTGAGTGGCCGGTGTCTGAAGCCGCTGGAGCAAGCTACGGACGCCGAACTGGCCAGCCGAATAGGTCGGTGAGGTTGGGTCCGTGTCAGCCTGTGTGGCGAACACAGGGGTGTCTCCATTGAGGCGCTCCCCTGACACAGTGACGACGTTGTAGATGGACTGCCGGGTCCGCGAGCATGTCCAGTCGGTGACCACCCCGCCGTCCCCCTCGCTCAAGGTGACCACCGGGTCTTGTGCCACAGTCCACGGCAGACGTCGCAGCACGAAGGACCCGTCCGCCAGCGCATACCAGATCGCCGAAGACGACACTGCCATCTCGTCCAAAGCCGCCGATCGGTTAAGTTCCCACGTCAACGGCTTGACGCGCACGCTGAACGTGTCAGAAACGCCGAACTCCGCGTCAGGTACACCGTCACGGATCAACCGGACGAACTCCGCATAGACAGTGTTGGCTGTCTGCGAGTTTTGCGGGTTCACGAACTGGTTGTCGGCGACGTCGGAGGCCCGGTCCGCGCACGCCACGGTGACATTCCCGGCCCGGTTGGACTTACTGACATCGCGGATACGTCCGCGGAACACCGGCCACGTGTACTTGTCCGAGCCATCGGCAAGCATCACACCGCGGAACGCCCGTATCTCGTTGCCGAACGGGGCCAGCAAGTCATCGGTGTTGACCGGATACAGGTCTGCGGGCACGGTTATCTGCAGCGAGCGTGTGACACGAGAATTCAGCGAGGCCGACACCTCGCCGTTGTAGAAGCACAGACCGCCTTCCGGTTCACCGCCGCGTTGCGCGGGGATCAGGCTTTCCAGCGGCATACCAAGACCCGACCAGACCTCGATGCGCACATAGTGCCGGTGAGGTTTGGCAAGGATCTCCCGGTAGAACGGGTCTGCGCCGCCAGCAAGCATCACAGTCCATTCAGCAGTTGCGTCCAGGTGCGACCGCCGCCAGCAACAGCGGTCCAGTTCGCGAATTCGGTGTTGACCTCGCTCCAGATACGCAGCGCGTCGAAGTCCGAACCAGGGCCGTGGTTTCCGGCAGCACCGAGCAACAGGTCACGCCACGTCAGGCCACCGATCACCATTGACTGCCAACTGGTGTAGATGTCACACATGTCTTGGACACGGGTGCCGCACACACCGTTGGCCGGGCCGGACTGGCGCTCAACGGTGATGTAGGGCAACGACATCAGCCTGAACTCGTCGCGTTGGTCGATCGACAGTCTGGTCTCGGTTTCCTCCCCGACGCTGATGTAGCGATCGTCTTGGCAGTATTCGCTGGGTAGCTGGAGAAGCAGCACATCGCCTGAGGCATTGATCTGCACAATCGCGTCACGTGCGTCGCAGTCATGGGCAATGAGGCGCAGTTCGGTGCGTGGTGAGCGACGGCTGCGGTTGGTGGGTATAGGGAATTCACGGTTCACCGGGTCGATGACGAGCGTCGCCGCGGGGCGACCATCGGAACTTTGCCCGGCGTAGGAGATCCGGTTGTCGTCGTCACAGTCCCCCAGCATCGGGCTGCATATGCCGATTGTCAGGTCGTTGCACGGGCTGTTGGGGTCTTTGAGCCGGATGTTTGTGGTGTCGGTAATCGTTGCTGTGGTGCAGACGTTGACGTTGACGGCGGCTTCTTGTGTGACCTTAACTTCGTCGTAGTAGAACAGGGTGGTGTTAGGTGGGATGCCCAGTGCGACAACCCGGAAGTCGGTGATGGTCGCATCAAGCGTGGGTGTCATGGTGAAGGTGATGTAGCGCCACTCCGCGTCGTCGATGATCTCGGCGTCAGACAACACCGTGGATACGGTACCGTCCGAATAGGATAGTGTGAGTTGTATCTGAACTGCGTTGTAGCCCTGCGGTGAGAGCACCCAGCACGAGGCTGTCAACGGAATGTCAGACATGATACCGGCCATGGACGGGTGCACGATGCCGACCGAGGCGCTCGTGCCGTCGGGGGTGATCCGGCCGGACATGGCGCCGGAGTGGGCGAATGTCGCCGAGTCGACGAGGGTGCCGCCCGTCGCGGTCCACGGTGCTGTGCCAAGCTCGAAGGAAGAGTTGCTCGTGAAGTTCGTTTCGACACCTGATGCGATCAAGCAGTAGCTGAGCAAGGTGTTCAGCGGCGGTTCGGTGTCATACCACAATCCCTTACTGCACGACAGAAGCAGATTGCCGTCTGCGTCGTATGCGATGTAGGGCCGCAGGGTGACTACTTCACCGGTGACGGTGTTGGTGCGCTGGACGCCGCCGTACAGGACCGCTGGCGTGTCGGTCCAGTCGGCCTCGATGCGAACGTACGCCTCGTTGGGGAACGTGGTCGCGGTAATGGTCGGCACTACAACCCCCTTGCCCCGTAAGCCATCTCGGTGCCAAGTGCTTTGTTGTTGCGGTCGACAACACGGACCATGTATGTGTCAAGCTGATCGTTGCCGATGAATACGTACACCATTGGCGCGTCGCCACCCATGCCGAGCATTGAGGCCAGACCTGAATCTCTGGCCAGTTGCGCGGCCCGTCCCGGCTTGGACAACGGGATGATAACTTCCGGTCCGGCTTCACCGACGATGGCTGGTATTGGGCCGTTGACGATGCCACCTTCAGCGAATTCCGAGAACGGCCGTGTGCCGCCGGACGGTAGCCCGGCGCTGTTGTTGAGCGCTCGCGCCATCGCGGCGGCATGAGCCAGCGCTTCAGCGGTCTTCTTCGCCTTCTCCTGGATGACGTCAAGCCATGCCTGGTTGCCGACGGGGATGTCAGCGAACGCCATCGCCTCGTCGAACATGGCGTGTAGCTGTGTGGTGTTGGCTCCGGCGGCGCCTGCTTGCTTGTAGAGGGCCTCGGTGAGCCGGTCCTGCATGTCCGCGGCCTGCTGTGAGGTGATCTTGCCTTGCGCAAGCAGGGCCATGACTTGGTCGTGGATGGCTTTGAGCGCGGACTCGAACGCCCGCAGGTTCTCGCGACCTTCCTTGGTGGTGATGTTGAAGGTGCTGCCGTTCTGCTTGATGGCCTCGGTGAGCCGGTCCAGGGCTTCCTCGTAGGCGATTTCTGAATCTACCAACGCGAACGCGGCATTGTATGCATCGTCCATGGTGCGTACCAGTTCTTCCATGGCCTGTTGTTGCTTTTGTGTGGCCACAACGTTGGCTTCTTGTTGGTAGTTCAGGTCGTTGAGGGCATCACCGAACAGTTCGGTGGAGTCGGCGGCGTTGTCGGAGTCTTGAATCCATATGCCGAATATGCCGGTGAGGAATGGTACAGCGTCAGCGATTTTGCGGACCCAGCCGTACAGTTCGGCCATTATGAACAGCAGGCGCCCGATGTTGACGATCAACTGCGCGACCATCATGATCAGGTCGTGCAGCGCGATACGGCCCTCGTCCCCGGTGGCCGCCATCAGTTCGAAAAATTCACCCAGCGCCGAACCGAGGATCTCAAAGTCTTTACCAAGTTCGTCGATGAACGGCGCCAGCTTCGGGCCGATCCGCTGTACGGACTTAAGGATCCGGTCGACCATGCCAAGCAGGCCGCGAGTCAACGGCTCCACGAACAGCGAGGACTGCAGGAAGATGCTGCGCAGCAACGGTGTCCATTGATCGAACGCCAACCGGATTTGGTCTAGGCCTTTGAGTGTTTCGATGATGAACGGTTCCGCGAGCCCGGCCAACTGGATGCGCAGGTTAGTGAATACGTCTGTGGCTTTGGTTCTGACCTGTTCGAACTGGAACGCCAAGATCACGCCGATGGTGGCGAACGCAGCACCCAGGGCGGCAGACACCAGGGATGCCAGCGCACCGGACAGGATCGGCAACGCCAAAAGTAGGGCGCCGACGATGGCGGCTTTCGCTTCCATCGGCAACGCCGAGATGCCGTCGTCGAGAGCGGAGGCCAGCGCAGAGGAGATCCGGACGAACCAGCCCTTCTTGTCGTTGCGGTTGAACCGTCTCTTGGCGCCGTCTTCGAATTCCTCGGCTAGCCGCTCTCCCGCGTGACCACCGGTTTGACTGACAGACTTCTCCAGGGATCGACCGAGACCGGTGTGGATCTCCCGTTCCATGTTGTTGACGGCTTCTTCGACCTCGTGTTTGAGGCCTTGGGTGAACGGTCGCATGTCCGCCTTGACGGCGATATATGCCTCACCCAGCTTTCCCATGCAAACATAGTAGATCAGAGCGTCTTAGTTAGTCAGCGGCGAATGCTTGCGCCATCGTCTTGATCTGGGTAAAGTCCCGCCGCACCGCCACGCCCACCGGTAGCCGGTTGAGTTCAAGATCGAACAGTGTGCGGCTCTTGTCGTCCTGCCCGTCCCAAAGCAGCATGTAGGCGGCGTCTAGCCAGTCACAATATGCCACGGTGCGGGCGGAGACTCCCTCGCGCAGGAGTCGTCCGTTGATATAGGGCCAGCCCTGGATGCAACGCTTGGACAGGTTACGCACCCACCACCAATCGCGCCCCCCAGCTCTCCCAAGAGCAACCCGCGCGGCGTTAGCCCATCGATCGTCACGATCAGGGAACTGCAACGAAACTCGGAGCATTGCCTCACATTGATCTTCACAGACAGCTCCCGGGAGGATCCCAGTAAGCCCTTCCAGATCCGCCCCAACCAGTCCGAGCCATTCGTATGCAGTGTCAGGGTACAAGTCCCATTCGACATCGAAGCAGACCACTCGTACTTGCCCTGGCCGAACCGTCTGAAAGACATCAACGCCGTGCCCGGGATGCATTCGTTGTCTTCTTCGCCGCCGTCGTCTTCTTCGCTGCTGCCTTCTTTGCTGGTTTCTTTGCTGGCGGCGGCGCGTCGTCGGGCAGTTGTTGTTCGCGCATCTTGCCGTTGCCGAAGATGTTCATGACATCGGCCAGGTCGATTTCTCCCGTCAGCATCTTTGTTTCCACGAAGTCGCGGTCGTCGGGATTGATGAAGCGAGATTCGGCAACATCGAGAACCGTCGTCCCGATCTTGGAGGAAAGCTCGGCCTTGATGCTGATGTCATCGGTCGCCCTGAACTGGGCATGGAGCCGGTTAAGCACCCGGCGCAACGCAATGAGTTGCCCCTCGCTGCTGTACTTGAACTGCATCTCCCGTCCGGCCAGCGTCAACGGGAACGTATCTTCGACAACTTCCTCAGCCATGCTGACCATGTTACGGCAAGCGCGAACGTGATACAGGAAGTGACTTCGTGACGAAGCCGTTCGCCCGCCCGTACAAATGCATAGGTGTGGTCAGATAGCGGACGGGCCGCTTGTTGCCTGGATGTTTGACCTCGGGGAACCAGAACATTGTCTTGGTCCGGCGTCCCTTTGACTTGTGCTGAATAAGCAGCGAGCCCCGCTCCCAGCGGAACCTCAGAATCTTTCCCTGCTTGGAGATGATGCGGTGTGCTTCCGACCCCTGATGAACCGTGGCAGCCCAGTCGGTGTTGGCGCCCACGTAACCGGAGACGATGTTGACACCGACGTCGATTTTCGCGTTCAAAGCGTTGATCAATGGACGCCCGGACTTGCGGCGTCCTGAACCGGACAGGTGGTCGCCACGGGGCGCCAGCCGCCGGGCGCCTGTGAGGATCTCGCGCGAGGTGCGCTGAACCAGCGGTGTCGTCAGCCGCTGAGCCGTCGAATACACCGCCGGGTAGTCAAGCACTACCCTTGCCATCGCCGTCCCTTCCGCGGTCGATCCATTCCCACAACCACACCACGGCCAGGAAAGCTAGCAGGCCCAACAGGACCCAGCCAACTGCGTCCATAAAACGAACTTAACAGCAGCGCGGCAAACCCACCAGGACAGGCATCGAACGTTCGATGCAGTCGGCGGTCAGATTCACTGTTGAAGTACCCGCCAGCCACAGGCGCCCGCGCGGTAGCAGCGGACCCCAGCAGCACAATGCTTTGCGCATTGCCTCCATGTCGTTGGCGTCGGTCTGCGCCGCCACCGTCCAGTCCGTGCATGACGGACCTGCGTGGGTTCCCATGCCGGGGACACACCGCACCACACCCAATGTCAACTCGACTGCCCACGACACTGGGAAGCAGCCGTTGCCTTTGGCTGGCTCGGTGTCTGGCAACGGGAATGTCGACGACGGGTACATGTTGCCGATGCGCACGTAGGCCAGGCCGGGACAGCACACCTTGTCCAAGGCACTGTCGGCGTCCACGTCCTGAATGGTGAGGTCGCCTGTACGCAGGCAGCAGTTGGCGGGAGGATTCGGGTAGGTGTCCAGCAAGTCACACAGACAGGTGAGAAGCTGGTTCGCCATCGGGATAAGCGTTGTCTCGTCGGCCATTATGGGCTAGTCACCGTCCGCGGGACATTCAGCTCAGGGGCGTAGATGCGCAGCCGCTGCTTGAGCCGATAGGGGTTGAGGGCTGTGATCACCATGTCGACTTCCCACATACCTGTCAGGCCGCCTTCGAGGATCTCGGTTGGGTCAAGCATGTCGATGGTGATGCCGTTACGCGCCAGCGATGTCACGCGGGAAGACAGCCTGCATTCCGCACCCGGTGTGCAAGCTTTCCCGAACTCACACGCCAGCGTTGAAGAAGCTGTGAGCAGCGGGGTCGGTATCGGGTCGCCGCGCTTGTAGGTGACAACGAGGACGTTGGCGCCGTCGTCGGTGTCCATGTCCGCGCAGACCGGCCAGCATTCCCCGCCGGTACGCACCAGCCAGTGGTTGTCGTCGACACGATATGTTCCAGGGTCGACGACAACACCGCCGATGGTTACCTGCGTTATCGAATCCACAGGACCCATCAGCCGCAGCTGGCAGCGAGGATCGCAGCAACAGATCCCCGCGCAGGCGCAGTTGAACCAGGTGCCGTTGAAGATGTAAGGCACCCACGTTCCGCCGGACCAGTCATAGCCCCAGAATTCGCCGAGACCGTCCTGGCAGCGTTTCAAACCGCAGGGGCGCACAGTCACGTCGCACAACCCGTACATGCGGCCTGTTGCCGCCCACATGAAGAGCGCTGCGAATTCTTTGCTCGCGACCTGGACAGCAGGGTCAAGCCCGGACCAGGTGTCGCAACAGATCGGATCGGGGATGGTCCACCCGCATGGGGCTGCCATGTTTTACCTCCCTGTTGCTCTGCCCAACCCGGGCTCCTTGTCTACTAGGTTACGGGACGAAAATCTGTTGCTCCGTCCACACCGTTGTCACCGACGCGTCCGTGACACGGATGGTGAACGTGCCCGGCCGGTATGGGTAGGTGTGGTTGGAGGCCCCGGATTCAGCGGCACCGTTGGTTGAGGTGCCGTCGCCCCACGTGATGTTGACGGTGCCGTTGCCAGCGAAGTTCGCGTAGTTCAGCGTGATCGCCAGCGGGTTGCCGCCAACGTTCATGGTGATCGTGGAAATCGTTGGCGACTGAGCGTTGTCGGCAGCGCAAGTGTTGGGATCCTTGAATGCGACGGTGCCGTTGTTCGCGGCGAACGTGATGTTGGTGCCTGCCACGTAGCCGGACAACAGGTCCGCACCGCTCGGCTCCAGCGCCAGCGCACCGATGGAGAACAGTTCCTCCGGAATCCAGATCGACGGCTGCGGAGTCGTTGACAGGATGCGGATTTTGTTGTTGTTGTCGCGATTGGCGACACCGCCAGCCCAGCACTGGACGCGCTGGGCAACCGACTGCAACATAGCGTAAGTCGGGACGGTGATTGTCAAAGAGCCGCCAGCCACAGTGAACCCTCCTATGTGACAGTGATCGTTGCGGAACGGTACGTCGGCGATGAGTAGCCGGTTGGTGTAAACGTCGCCGTATAGGTACCTGCCACGTACGAGTGGCTCTTGGTGGTGCCCGTGGTGACCGTTTCCACGGTCAGGTCACCCCAGTCGATGGTTGCTGGAAGGATCGGGTCGCCGTTGGCGTCCAGCGGGAAGGTGCCGATGCGGGGTACTGAGGCCAGGCCGGAAGTCGGCGCGACCGCGAACACTGGCGTCAGGTCCTGGCAGCCGCACTGCCCAGGCGGAGGTGCCAGCGTTGTCCACTGGAAACACTTGTGTGCGCGTGGGTCGACGGCCACCAGCAACACGTCCGGCAGCCCGATGTCAGGTCCGGACTCGTGAACGATGACGTTATATGGGCCGGTGCTCCACTGGTTGCCGCCGCGGGTGATGCCGGTGACGGTGAAGTTGACGACACCGTTGTTGATGGTGACGTCGCCGATCATGCCCTGTGTGATGCGTGGCAGCAGGCCGTAGCCGTAGGTGACATCTTCGTCGGTGCACTCGTCTTCGGTGTTGGTCCAGAACTCCAGCGCGAAGTTTGCGGCCTCGGGTGAGTCCGGAATTGTGCACCAGCCGACCGCTTGCGGTGTGACCGCGTCGTTGTAGATCAGCGGCTCCGCAGAGACGATGTTGAACAGTTCCGGGTCCACGTTGCAGAAGGTGACAGTCACCTCGTACCAGCGCAGGATCGGAGCCTTCGGCTTGTCCACACAGATGTCACCGTTGGCGTTGAGCTGCAACGCGTCCTGACGTTCCTGCAGCACCTTCGTCAACGCGATGTCGACGAACGATTCGGTGACGGCGTAGTCACAACCGTTCGAGGTTCCGTCCGGTACTTCACCACAGGGTCCAAGGCGTGTGACCCGTGCGGCTGGTGCACGGACAACGGAGTGGCATACCGATGGCATTTACTCCTCCTTTATCTCGTTGTCCGTGCCCTGCACGGGTTGCTTCTTGCGCGGGCGGCCACGCTTCTTAGGCTTTGCCTCCGCCGCTTCGTCGCCGTCGTCGTCTTCCTCGTCGGTTTCGAAGCGCGCATAAACCTCTAGCGGGACAGCGAAGCCGGTCGTCGGCCAGGTCACCCATTGCAGCGTGTTGCCGGGTAGACCCATGTCTTCGATGACGGCCAGCAGCCGTTGCCCCACGTCCTTATGCTGCCCGGGTTCCGGCGTGATGATTACTACGTCCACAGGGTCACCGCCTTCGCGAAACCGCCGCATTCGTAAGTCACCACGTACTCGCGCTCAGCGATCAGTTTCATCTGGTTTGTGGTGCGGTCCAGGGAACCTTCGACCGGCGCTATGAGTACACCGTTGTCTGGGGTACGCCAGATCGTGGTCTGTCCGGTCAGGTACATCCAGAACACACCGTCGGCTGGCACAGCGCCCGCTGGGTCATGGTTGGCGTAGCAACCGGCAGAGACGACGGTGCCCATCGGTGTGCGCCAGCGGGTGCCGTCGAACTCTATGAGGTGTTCGCGCTTGAGATAGTTCAGTACCGGGATCGCCACGTGCAGATAACCGGGTACCCCGTACTGGATGGGGTTGGCCGCGGTGCCGCAGTAGCGTGCACGCTCAAGCTCGGAGAGCACGTCAACGACGTTGTCTCCTGCGCCTACGACGGTTTCGATGCCGTCGCCTGTGATCAGGCCCGGCGACTGGCCGAAACCTGAAGTGGAGAAGACGTCTTCAACCGCTGACTGCTCAACGCCTTTGAGGCGTTCGATGACGAACGCCCTGTCCTCTTCGTAACTGAAACCCGCGGCACCACATTGCAGCGTGGCGGTAATCAGGAACGGTGCCCCGACAACGCTGGTGGTGCCGTTGAGGTTCCAGAACGCGGCCTTCGAGTCGTGCGGGGCCGCACACTTCACCTCGTACGCGTTTGCCTTGCCACACAATGCGGTGTTGTAGCGGACGCCGCCCGTCTGCCCGTGCGGCGGAATGTCCAACGGCCCGACGGCAGCCTGGAGGATGCCGTAGCGCAGCGGCATCGACGGTGTCGGCTTTGCAACTGGTACTGGCGGGGTTGTCGCTACCATCAGTCACCTCCTTCAGCGACTTGTGGAAGGGAGGGCCAAGGTTTGACCCTCCCCTACCTGATCGCTTATGGAGTCACGTCCGTGCAGGTGACTGCGCGCTGTGCACCGGTTGAGCCGTTCGCGCAGATGTTGATGGTGTAGGCCCAGGAGAACTGGCACATCTTCATCGGCTTGAAGCCGTCTTCCATGAACAGCTGCGTCACGAGGTTCTGCTGCAGGTTCGTTGAGTCGTAGACGGTGTCGAGGCGGATGACGTCCTGACGTCCGACAACCCATGTGCCTGGCAGGTAGACCAGGAACGTCACTGAGGTTGGGTTGTTGAACAGGGCCGCCGCGATCGGTCCGGCAGGGTTACCGAACTGGTGGTTGACGTCGATGGCGCCTGCGCCGTTGGTTGGGTCGAACGCGTCCTGCCAGTTGTAGATCCACTGAACGCGGACGTAGCGCCGTGCAAGCGCGGCGTCGATCATCTGGTCGGTGAGTTCCTCGGTGTGGGTTGCGTTACGGCGCAGCCAGTCTGAGCGCAGCGCTGTACGTACCCAGTACGGGAAGACCATTTCGACCATCTGCGTGCGCGAGGTGCGGTAGGCGTAGCGCACGTTCATTGCCACCATGTCGATAGCGCCCATCAGCTGCGACCAGACGCTGCCGTCTGAGACCCATGGGTCCAGTGTCGACAGAAGAATCGCAGTTGAGTTCGTCTCGATCTCGTTGACGATTTCGCGTGATACCAGGTGCGCCATAGCCGCTGTTGCGCCCTGCACGAATTCGGAGACGAACTCTGGGTAGCCACGGTTCTGCAGCAGGGAGCTGGTCAAGCAGAGCGCGGCGACGTTGAGCCGGTCGTCAACGAAGGTGGGGCAGGGAATCTCGACACAGGTCTTGGCGGTGTCAGCGATGACCTGAGCTTCCGTCAGGATGTTGAACCCTGGGATGGGAAGAACGAGGTCGTTGCCGAAGAAGTCAGCGAAGTCCAGGCCCTGGTTGTGGAGCAGGCCACCGCGACGCAGAACCATCTCAGGCGCGTTGAACAAACCGTCGGTGGTGATCGGCGAGCAGATGCTGTAGTCAGGCTCGGACGGAGCGCACCAGCCGTTGGCGGCGACAAGTGCACCGTCTTTGCCCGCCGCGTCCGCGGTCGCCTTCAGCTTCGCGAAAGCTGTCTCGTGTCCGTCGGTAGCGTCGACTACCTGCCCGGCCGGGAAGTTGCGCTGGATGCGTGCGAGCGCGTGCTGCATGCGCGTCTTGGTGCCCCGAGCAGAACCTTGAGGGTATGCACGGGCGCGTTCCTCGAACGCTCTGCCGACTGATTCCCAGGTGAGTACGGAGCCCGTTGGGAAGGAGGCGATGTCGGCTGCGGCGACGATGGTGTAGTTGTTATCGCCTTCGATCACCTCAGGTGCTGGAGAGTGAACGGCGGCGTCGGCGATTTGTACGCTGCGGCGTGGCGCGTTCTGCGTGGCTCCGGCTGCGGTGATGGTCGCTTCGATAACCGCTGCGTCCGTGGTGGGCGCAGGTGTGGTTGGGGCGACGTCCTTGTTGCCTTCCTCGTCGAAGCCCGGGTCGGTCGCAGCAACAACTGGCTCAGCGTCCGGTTCGGCTGGGGTTTCCTCGGGGATGACGGGGATCGTTGAGGCGTTCTTGAACCGGTCGCCACGGGCAGCGCGGGCTGTGAGTTCCGCGGCGGCGGCGGCGACGAAGCTCTTGAGTTCTTCCATCTGCCCGAGCTGTTCGTCGGTGACGGTTTCCTCGGATACTGACGCGGTAAGCGCGGTCAGCTCGACTTCGGCCAAAGCTGCCAGTTCACGCAGGCCCTGGGCGCTAAAGTTCTTGAACTGGTCAACTGTCGGTGGCTTGAACATTCTGTGTCCTTCCGGCACGTAGAAGCATTCGTGTCGGCAGGCTCACAGCGCATCACCTGGTAGACGATGATAGCCGATCTAGGTAGCTATGTCTATCAGGTGACAGGCAAGTCAGAGTAAGGTAGTATTCGGGCATGAGCAAGATTCCCAAGCAACGCGGACCAGGCGAGGAAGGCGGCTGGCTTGGCCAATTCCTCAACCGCGGGGACTCCGTCTCACGCGGCGGCGCACCCTCCAGGGGTGGCGCAGGTACTGGGAAAACCCCGAACGACGGCGGCGACGACGGTGGTCGTGGCCCCTGCCTGATCTGGGCACTGGCCGGATTCGGAACACTGATCACCGGCCTGGGCTACCTGGCCAACTGGTGGCTCGCATGAAGACAGTCGTCAAGATCGTTGACTTCGTATCGTTCGCCGTCCTGTTCAGCCTCGGACTTTCAGTCATCGCCCGCATCATCCACTGAACAAAATGAAGCCCCGGTCGAACCCACAACGACCGGGGCTTCTGCTTGCCAGCAGCAAACTATCTGCGCGTGACAGTGTAGCCCTTTTCGGCGGCCTCACGTCGCATGCGGGCCTGAACGTTCTGGGTCTGCACCCGCAAATCCGCAGATGAAGACACCATCACCTTCGACCCGTCCGGCATCACTGCCTCATACGGATACTGCTGCGCCGACGCCTTCGCCCGATCCGAGCATGACTGGCATCCCATTACTTTCCTCCATTCAACCCGGTCAGGATATTGCGCAGGCGGGTGCCGCGAAGCTTCTGCTCCAGGCCTGCAACCTTCTGGTCGTAGGCGTTGATGCGCTGCAGCATGACCTCGTCGTCGGGTGCCACCTGCTCCGGCGCCAGCGCCGCAATCTCCTCCTCGGAAAGCACCATGCCCGCGGCGACCAGAGACTGGATTTCCCCTGATGCGGTGAACCCGACGATCGGGAAGCCGGGGCTGTTGACAGCCAGCGCGGCAACCAGCTCCAGGCCGTCCGGTGTTGGCCGCCAGTCACCTGAAAGCGGGGACCGGCGCAGCTCCGCCACCCGGGTTTCTGATGCGTCTGCCGTGAGGGCACCATGAACCCAGATACCGAACCGGTCCTCGCCAGCGGCAACAATAGCGACCGCGTTGCCGGTGTTGTCGTAGTGGTCAGCTGCCGGGACGTAGCCCAGTCTCAGGTTCGCGTGCCCAGTCCCAACGGTGATCTTTCCTACCTTTTGCTCTGAACCGTCTGCCGTGAGAACGGTTCCGTCCATGAAGTATTTGTAGCCTGAACGAGACTTCGGAGCCATGCGGCACACGTCGCGGATACCGAAGTGACAGACGTTCCACAACGCCAGATGGCCGGTGACCTGCCCATCCGCGGTGATCGCCAAAGGCGTCGGACCTTGAAGCGCTGGGTCGGAGAACCATTCAGCCGGTGGACGAATCGGGACCTGAGATGATGCAGTCGTTGAATCATCAGGAGTTGAATCATTCATCTCCTGCGCAGTTTCAGAACCGAATCGTTTCTGCATGCGATCCACCAACCCTTGAATCTTTGAGGCGTCAGCGTCGGGGATGTCAACACCACCGCGCCCGCCGCCCAGTACGGATGCGACCGCGTTGACGGCGCGAGGCACCAATGTCAACTTGCCGTCGATGACGTCGGCTACCGGCAGCTTGTAGCTGCCCTTCTGCTCCGGGTTGGCCGAATCCCACCACAGGAAGCCCTTGCGGTATTTGCGGTAGTCGCCGCCAGCCCAAGCCCACAGGCGGGAACGCGCTGCGCCTGCGTCCCAGGTCCGGTCAGTGTCGGCCAGCGGCAGTGATGCGACGCTGCTGTTCACAGCGGCAGTGAGTGAGGCGAGCACTTGTTCCTCCTTATTGCCTCCTCGAAGCCACGGCGGCACAACCCGTGGGTCGCCGTAGGCCTTCTGGAGCACGTCATAGATTTCAGTGATGACGCGCTTGATCTGGGTTTTCTCTTCCTCGCCGAGGACGCCTTCCAGGCCACCGTGCGCGCCGGACAGGATCGACGCAGCGGTGAACACCGCGTGCGGGATCATCGTCAGCCTGCCGTTGATGACGTCGGCGATCGGCAGCCGGTAGCTGTTTTTGTTGTTGGCCGGGGCGTTGCTGTTGCGCCACAGGAACGCAGAGCTGAACTGCCCCGTGGACCCGGCGGCCCACGTCTGCAGGCGGGCGATGGCGTGGTCGGCGTTGAATGGTGTATCGCGCGGGGCGATCGGCAGCTTGCGCCATGTTGAGCTATTGACGGCCACTGTTCCCCCTGTGGAATCGCACCTTGCACCGGCAGTTGATGACATTGCTCGGCGAACCAGCCGGGTCTCCGGGTGCCCAAAGAGGTTCACCACCGACGATGAACGGCTGTCCCACCGGGATCGCCGGATGCCCGTCAGCGGCCAGATGCGCCACACGCACCCGGGAGTCGTGCTTGGACACCCACTTCTTCATCAGCGACACGAACTCGCGCATCTGCGCCCGCTGCGCGGCGGCCAGCGCACCGAAGTTGTAGGCGCGATGGACTTCGGTCACTGCCACAGTCTGCGCCCGTGCAGGCCAGTTCTCGGTGCCCGTGACATCCAGTACCCCACGGACCCGCTGTGCCAGTTGAGCGTTCGATTCGCCCAACGCGTGTCCTTTGCCCAACTCGTCAACAACCATGCGGTACACCTCGTCGGGTGTACGCACCATCAGATTACGGGTCCGCTGCAGCTGGTCCATCAGAATTGAATCGTTGGGGTTGAAAGGCAGATCGTGCAGACCGAGTTGCGAAGCGGTTTCCTCCCAGCCGGTTTGCGCTATGCGCCGCAGCGCATCCATCAACCGGTCCACGGAACGTTCCCACTGCGGCACCGTGGACCACAATGCCGTCGGGTCAGGTGATGAACCGAACTTCAGCCACGACGCCAGCACCACCGCGGTCACCGTCGCAAGCCACGCGCCCAGCATCGAAAGCACCAGCGCCGCGATCGTTGCCTCGAACGCAAGCAAGCCCACCGTCACACCGGTAGGCATCGGCTCCTGCGCGGGAACCGTCTGGACAGGAGGCAGCGGCTGCGGCTGCGTCATTGCAGATCACGCTCCGAAAGCAGAGCGGCAAGTAGGCTGGGCCGGTGCTCGATGGAGCGACGCAGCAACCCTTTCGTGTACGCGTGCAACGTGCTTGTCAACGCCCGGACATCGGCAGTGGTCCCTTCGAAGTACAAGTCGGCGTGGTCCCACGCACCCGCCAGCAAAGTCTCGGCATGCGCGTCGGAGGCAACACGAATCTTTGTGTGAAGCTGATGCGCCGGGGTGTCGGGGAACATGCCGCGATGCGTCGGTGTCAGCATCTTCTTCCCGGCGATCTCCAACGCCCGCACCACAATGCCATTGGCGGCCATCACAATCGGCGAAGCCTGCACGATGGATGCAATCAGGTCTGACTGTTCGGCAGCCTGGTCGGTGATCGCAGGCTGTTCCGGCATCTGCCCAGGTTCGGGTGCCGTTGGTAGACGGCCGGGTGCCGGAGGTGGCGGTGGTGGTGTCGTCAACTGTGGCATCACATCGGGAATGTCGATGCCGAGGTATTCGCGTACCGCCTGGGATGCAAACAGGGTTGGGTCACGCAGGATGACCTGCTGGATGAAGCGCTTGTTGTCTTCCTCTTCGGTAGGTGCGTCGGCGTCGGTGTAGTTGCCTTCCCGGCGCACCGTGGCCGCGGACACGATGCCTGGGGTGGTGTTGTAAAGGTTCAGTGCGTCGGCCAGCTTGTTGGCGGAGTTGGCCAGCGGCGCCGTGTCGTACCAGTACGTGTACTTGCGCGGGTCCTTGCCCAGCGCTTTAAGCGCAGGGATCAGGTATGCGGTGGTGATCGCATCCACAATGCGATTCATCAACGGCATGATGGTCTTGATGATGAACTCTTCGCCAGCCCACCAGATCGACCAGTGGTTCATTTCCTGCCCGCCGACCTGAATTTCGACGGGCACGTTGATGCCGATGGCCAGCTTCTCCTGCTGCTCTTTGCGCAGCATGATGGCTTGGTCGGAAAGCGGTGAGTCGAAACGGATCGGCTGAACGTTGGCCATGGCCTGCAGCTCAGCCAGTGGCATCTGCCAAAGGATCGGAGCGACCTGCGCGGCGGTGCCTTTGCCTTCCAGGTTGGAGGTGATGACCTCGAACAGCTGCTGGTAGATGTCGTCTGTTCCGACGGCTTGGGAGTCGGCCTTCGGTGCGGCCAGCGTTGACGGGACCGGCAGGATAGTGGCGTTGGCGATGCGCGAGTTCATCTGTGACCGGATGAACATCTGCATCTGTTCCATCTCGAACAGCAACGACAGCAACGCCCGCACCGGGGAGTCGGCCAGGAATGCGCGGCGTGGGTGTGGTGTCCATACCCGGATGACGATGTCGCGTCCAGGGTTGAGTTCTTCGCGTGCGGCACGGCCCATTTGGACGTAGACGGTTTCGCCTTGACGGCGGACCTCGGACGGCGCGGCTACCCACCACCGGTCGAACGGGTCGTCGGTTTTCGCGGCGCGTCCGAGGATGAAACACTCCCCCGCCACTGACAGCGATTCGCCTATGGCGCGGAGGATCTCGGCTTTGTTAGCGGGACCGCCGAATAGGGTTTCAGCGAGCGCCCCAATCTCTTCGTCGTCTTCGACTTCGCCTTGCCGGACACCGTTGTCGTCGACTTCGGCCACGAAGATGCGCACCATGGAACAGGCCGCGCCGATGTAGTCGATGGCGTTGTGGAGTTGCGGGTTGGTGTCATAGAAGTCCCAGGCCTGTTTCTGCCATGCTTCGTCAGTGAACCGGTATCCACGCCACGCCTCGTCGGACAGCCCCATGCGCACGGCGGAGGCGATCAGGCTTGGGCCATCATCGATGGCCGGTGGTTCGATGACCTTCTTTGCGCGGAACGCCATCGGCTAGCTCACCTCTCTACCCTCTTTGTCCAAGATCCATGAGGCGGCGTATGCGACGGCGGGGAACAGCAGCGGGTAGGACAGCAAGGCAATCCACGGGATCTGACCTATCGCGGCGAGCGTGATCAACGTGTAGCCAGTTGTCAGGGCAGACACCCACCAGCCTGAGCACCAGTAGCAAACGACAAGTTCGTAGATCTTCGATGCGCCACCGAAACGCTTGCCGATGGACAGCCGAAGCGGCAAAGTGATGTCGTCTATGCTGACCGCCCGGGTCAATCTGGCCGTGGCCAGTACTAGGACGATTAGGGCAGCAAGGGTGATCACATCGACTAAGTTAGCATCCGCGAGGCCTGGGATGATAGCAGTGGCTCAGCGGACACGTGAAGGGTTGAGTATCGCGATCTCGTAGTGGGCCGGTGAGATGATCCGTGACCGGCGCTTCTCACCGTTGATCAAGTGGCGGCAGGCGTGGACCAAGGCGTCCAGGCGGTCCGGCGAGGCCTTCGGCGAGATCGGGTCGAACATCAACATCTGTCGTTCTAGGAGATCGAAGGTCCCTATATGGTGTACGCGCCCTTGCGAGTAACGCATGGCGACGGGTTCAGCGCGAAGCTTTTTCCCTTGGTTCGAGAAGACCGGCACCAGGGGTGGAACCTGTACCTCCGCCGGGAATACTCCGGCTCGCTGGAGTTCCTTGAAGGCGTCTGTGAATACTTCATGCATCCACGCCTTGCCCAGGTTGCTCTCATACACCAGCGTGTCGGACCCATACCGTTCAAACACCCTCCACGCGTGCAGGGCGGCATCACGGCCAGCCGCCTTTGTGGTTTCGTCGGCCACGACGTAGATGTGATCGTTCACGTCCCTGATGGCCACGACTACGCCCATTTCGTCGCCGTCTTCTGCCCCGGTCAGGCCAGGGTCTATCCCGACTGTGCGGTGTGCGACGCTCTCAGGCCCGATCGATACCCGATGGTTGTTAATCGATGCCCAGCTGAACAGCGCCCCTTCGAGCGCATCGATCATCTCTCCGTACAGTTCCTGCCGCCCGAGGGCGGAGTCCCCATACATTTCCTGAACCTCGCGGAGGAAGTCGTCCGAGAGATTGTCGGAATTGTCGAAGGTGGAACCGCGAGCCCAGGAGATCGACCCGTCGGTCTTGGCCAGCCACTCATGCAGCAGGCGAATGGGCTTGGGCGTGGTGGTGACGAAGGCGCGGGGTTTGTCCCCCGGCACGTCTGCGCGAAGTGCGGGGCGTACGCCTTCTTTCCACACGATGTCGGCTGCCTCTAGCCACTTGCACGGCTCGTCCATCCAGACATCGGCCAGGTTGTAGCCACGGGCCGCGTCGGCGTTGGCGCCCGTGAAGTGGATCTTCGACTCGGTTTCGAGGAGAGTGATGTGCGGCTTAGGCGACTTGGTGTAGTGGTATTTGCCGGTCATGTCCCCGACGAAGTAGTTGGTGACCTCCTCGTAGCCACGCCGGTTCAGAACACGCAGGACACCGGAGGCGCCCTCGATGCACACTGTGCGTGTGTCGGACAGGTTGTAGGCCATGACGAGGCGTTCGGTGGGGAAGCCGGAGGCGTCGAACGGGAAGCGGATGGCGCGATCAACGAGCCATTCGGCGCCGGAGCGGGTCTTGCCGCAGCCACGCCCGGCCAGGTAGCAATGGACGGACCAGTCACCTTCGGGAGGGTTTTGCTCGGGGCGACTGATGTACCACCACTCGTCGCGGCCCATCTGTTCGAGGGTGTCAACATCAAGGGACTCAAGGAGATCGGCTCGCTCGCGCTCCGGCATCTCGGCGAGGATCCTCTTGATCGACTTACCCACGAAGCAACTATATCAACTTAGGTCATTGAGAGGGGAGAGATCATGACGCTGACCGAACCCGGACCGGCGGACTGTAGCTGCCTGTGGGTGGGGGAAGTAGAGTTCTGGGCTGGGGATCCGGTGACCGTCTGGACGTTGCGGGAGAAGGATCGGCGCTGTGCCGTACATGGAAAACCACGGCACAGCAAGGGCAAGAAGCCTGTTGCATATGGTGACCAGCGGTTCTAAAGTTTTGCGGGTAACCGCTTGACGGCAACGCCCCAGAACAGCCATACTCGTACACGCACCACCACCCCGCACTGGGGGGCGGCACCACCCCAACCGCCACGGCGGCAGGGAAGCCGCCGTTCTTTGAATAACTAAAGCGGGGTGCGGCCACCATGAAGCACGTGGACCGCACCACACGTCAAAGAGGAGAGCACTGTGGCGAGACTCGCCCAGCTACTTGCCGCTGCGAAAACCGCGCGCAGGGATGCGAACGACCAGGTCACTGGGGCCTATCATCTGGCGCAAAAGCCAGCACTTTTCAACGGTGTCATCCGCACCTACCAGCCAAAGGCTGAAGATGGAGTCACACTTCCATCGGAATCGCAGCGGGTACAGCACACCGTTCCTGATCTTCTGGCGGACTTCCGCCGGGCAATGGGCCGACTGATCGACATCGACGGCGCGATCTCGCACACCAACCAGCTCGCCACCGGCGACATCGTCATCGGCGACACCACTCTCTTTGCTGGCGTGCCCGTGCCGCACCTGCTGTTCCTGGAGAAGCAGCTGACCGATCTGCACAGCTTCGTGTCCAAGCTGCCGACCCTTGACCCAACAGCGGAGTGGGTGCTCAACGAAGACACCGGCCTGCGTGAGACACCGCGGGTGCAGACACACCGCACCCAGAAGGTCACTGAGTTCAAGGTCGTCGTCCAGGCCACCGACAAGCACCCAGCCCAAGTGGCCAAAGACGAGAGAGACGAAGTGGTCGGCTACTGGAGCACGGTGCGTCTGTCCGGCGCGATGCCGGTCACCGCGCAGCGCAAGATGCTGACCCGCGTGTCCGAGCTTTTGCAGGCGGTCAAGAAGGCACGGGAAGCCGCGAACACGGTCATCGTCGAAGAGCTGAACACTTCCGAGATCCTCGGATACGTGTTCGACGTCGACTGGTAGACCACACAGACTCCCTGCTTATGCAGGGTGAGCACAAGCTGAAGTTCAAGCTGAGGCTAAGACTTAAGGCGACGAGGTGACAGTCCAGGTTCGAGGCCTGGCCGGGGTTCACATGCCCCGGTAGCCCAATAGGCAGAGGCAGCCAATGCCGATCAAGTTCTTGCTCCAGAATGACTCAGCCCAGCACGAAACCGCATCGATGAACCACAGGCGGCGCACCAGCAGATCCGGGTTCGAATCCTGGGCGGCCCTCCAATCATGGGCCGCTAGCTCAACGGCAGAGCGGCAATGCATCAGCAAATGATCTGTGGTCAAGTGGCGGCGGTGGAGGAGCAAACGGGTAACCGACTTAGCTCAGTTGCAGAGCGCCGGTCTGCGAAAACCGGATGTCGCGGGGTCAAATCCGCAGTCGATATCATTTCAGCTGGGGACAGGTAGGGTAGCCTGTCCCCAGCGCCAACGGGATATGGCCCAACTTGGCAGGGCACCTGCTTTGGGAGCAGGGGGTTGGGAGTTCGAATCTCTCTATCCCGACGATGGGTAGGCGCGTCAGGCGATTGGATGTTAGAAGCCGTGTTCGCGACGCGGCCTTGAATTTCAATGGGGCGCGCCACCTATCACCTTGGGGTTGTAGCTCAATTGGTAGAGCACCGGTCCTGCAAACCGGATGTTAGGGGTTCGAGTCCCCTCCTCTCCACTGGAGCCGGTGGTCTCAGGTACGTTCGACTCGTACCGGCTCTATCAACCCTCTGAAGCTCAACGGATGAGCGACGGTCTACGGAACCGTAGGGTGCAGGTTCGAATCCTGTCAGGGGGACGGGCGGCAGGGACATGGACACCAGTCGTGCGGGTCGGTCCTCGCCGCCGTCAACCCTCAGTAGCTCAATGGATGAGCCTCCGACTTCTAATCGGACGGATGCGGGTTCGAATCCTGCCTGGGGGACGTGTTGACAAGAGAGGAATTCGAACAAGCGGCCAACCGACTGTCGCAGTGGATGGCCATGGTCCGTGTCAACATGAACGACGACACGGAATGTCAGCTTGATCAAGAGCTACTTACCCACCTCAACCAAGAGATGAGAGCTTTTGCGTCGGCCTACGAACTGTGGTTCCGGCGCAAGGTCCTGATCGCCGAACTGAAACTGAGGGCGTTGCAGGACAAGCGGTAAGGGGTGTGAGGCACCTGGTGGTGCGGCCTGACTGTAAATCAGGTGCGAAAGCACGGCAGGTTCGATCCCTGCCGCACCCACGGGGTCGAAGGGTTGCTGGTAACTGGACGACTCCCCACTAAAACCAGAACCAGACACGGGGGGAAGGCAGAGGGCCTGAAGTCCTTCCCCCCAGCTATGCCTCCGTAGCTGAGTGGTTTAGCTGCGCGCTTTTACCGCGTAGACGCGGGTTCGAATCCTGCCGGGGGCACGCTCCGAGTCTCTGAAGCTCAATGGAGGAGCGTCGGTCTCCGAAGCCGAAGGTTGCCAGTTCGACTCTGGTCAGGGACACAACATGACTTCTAGCAAAACAAACGACAGGATGTGCCCAAAGTGCAACCGGCGCAAAGCCGGTGGCCGCCGAATCCATTGCGCTACATGCCACGCGATCCTCCTTTCCGAAGGTGTCAAAGGCAAACGGGTGACGCTCGCGATACGGCACAAGCAGTATTTGCGTTGGCATGAGCAAGGTTTGAGCTATCAACAGATGGCCGACAAGTGGGGCGTCACCCGTGGCTACGTCAAAAACGTGGTGTTGCGTTTCCGTGACGCCGGATATCTGATGCCCGCAAAGATGCCGCGCCGACCTTCAGTGCCACACGGGGGCGGCAAGGCAGGTATAAGAGATTGCCCATGCGAGCCATGCACCACCAAGCGCAAGGAATACAGCCACAACTGGTACATCACCAACCGTGACAGGCTCAGGCTGACCGAGGAGCCCGCAGAGGCACCGCTGGTCAGGGTGTACCGTAACCCGCGCACCAACCACGGTGAAGGAAGCCGCGGTATAGAAGGATGTTTCTGCGAACTGTGTGTGCAAAGACGCCGGGACTACCACCGCGAGTGGAACGCATCGAGAAGAGGGAAGAACAAGAACAAGAATGCCTCCGTAGCTCAGTCAGGTTAGAGCTGCTAGCTCTTAACTAGCAGGCCGAAGGTTCGAATCCTTCCGGGGGTACAGACGCTGGCTCTCTGCGAATCCCCGCCACGGCGGGGGCAAACCAGCAATGCCTCTGTAGCTCAATCAGGAAGAGCAGCTGCCTTGTAAGCAGTAGGTTGCGGGTTCAATTCCTGCCGGAGGCTCGGCCCTTCAGGGGGGTCTGGTAAGGAGACCCCGGCGTCTCATGGGCATGGCGCCGGGGTCGCAAATGGCTCTCTAGCTTAGTTGGTAGAGCATCCGGTTGAAGCCCGGAGGACACGGGTTCGACCCCTGTGGGAGCCACAAGGAAACGAGTTTGCCCTCTTAGCTCAAGTGGAAGAGCAGCTGTCTTACAAGCAGCGGGTTGGGAGTTCGAGTCTCTCAGGGGGTACAACGTCTGCTGTCAGAGGGTTGGAGCAGACGTTTCCGGTCACCGGAGATTGGAACCCAAGGTGACTTTGAGTGACGCTTTATGCGGAGGGGTTCGCTAGTCACGGTCCACACATTGTTCCCGTGCCCGGTATGGGAGCTGGGCACGTTCTAGGTCTCGTAGCTCAGTGGGAGAGCGCCACCCTGACACGGTGGAGGCCGGTAGTTCAATCCTATCCGGGACCACCCTTACGCCACGTAGCCAAGCGGTGAAGGCACCCGCCTTATAAGCGGGGGATGCGCAGGTTCAACCCCTGCCGTGGCGACGACGAGAGGAGATCACATGCACATGTCATTCGCACGCAACATCGATCTGTCCAAACTGGACTCGATGACAAAGTACCCGTCGATCGAAACCTACCATCCGATCAATCCCGTCGACGGAATGTTGCATGACCAGTCATGCTTCCAGTTCACCGGCACCGTCGTGGCTACAGAGAAGATCGACGGCTGCAATGCACGGATCATCATGCTGCCGGACGGCTCGTGGATCCTCGGATCCCGTGGCGAACTGCTCTACGGTGAAAACGATCTGATCATCAACCCGGCACACAACATCGTCGCCACCCTCAGCCCGTTCGCCCGCCACGTCAGCGAAAACTGGCAGGCCCCAGTCGAAGCGCTCACAGTGTTCTACGGCGAGGTGTACGGCAAGCCGAGCAACGCAGGCGCCTGGGGCAACTACACCGCGGACAAGAACATCACCGGCTTCCGGCTTTTCGACGTGATGCAGATCGAACACGACATGTTTGAGCAGTTGCACAACATGCCGAAGGAAGCCATCGCCTTGTGGCGTGAAAGCGGCGGGCAGGGCTTCCAAGCCGAACCAGGTTTGCAGGAGGCCGCGAGAAGGTTCGGGTTCGAGCTGGCGCCCAGAGTGTGGCAAGGCCCAGGTCATGACCTGCCGACCGATCTGCGGGGCATGCTTGCCTGGATGCTTGACAAGGTGCCGGTGTCACAGGCGCCATTGTCACCGTCCGGCGCGGGGACTGCGGAGGGGGTCGTGTTGCGGTCCTGGGCACGGTCGATCATCTGCAAGGCACGCTTCGCCGACTACGCGCGAGCGCTGCGCCAGCAGACGATGCAAGCGCCGGTCGGTGGCTGACGGCGCCGACCGGATGAGACGGGCCAGTATGTGGCCAGCTGGCCCGTCGCAATCGCCATGGAGCACGGCCCGGTTTGTGCATCCGCCTGATAAGCGGAAGGCTCCAGGTTCAAATCCTGGCTTGGCGACTTTGGGTACCAACTTCATCACCACATGGGGCGTTGGTGTAGCGGCCAAACATAACGGGCCTTCACCCCGTAGATCACGGGTTCGAATCCCGTACGCCCTACGCTAAGAATCGAGAGGAGAAGTGCATGCAAACAACGAAGCTGTACGCCGAAGATCAGGTACGTGACGGTGTCGCCTTCCTGAACGAGCAAGTACCAGGGTGGCGTACCAGGATCAACCTTCAGGTGCTAGACCTGCGCAACAACGAAGACTGCATCTTGGGTCAGCTGTTCGGCGATTACGAGGAAGGCATGCGCGCGCTGGGCTTGAGTCCAGCGTGGGCCTCATTGCTCGGGTTCTTCCGGCACGACAACAGAAACCTCGGGCTCTTCTTCGCCCCTGGGCACGAGGCGCGGGGCGCCGAGAACGAGACCTGGATGGAACGCTACGATCTGCTGACAGCGACCTGGAAGCAGGTGCTGGCGCAAACACCGATACCAATGGTGGCCGCATGACCGTCCAGCGGCTCATCGTCATTGTCACCGTCCTGACGATGCTGATGATCCTGGCCGCGATCTGCGGCACACTGTAATACCCGGCCGTTTAGCTCAGGGGTCAGAGCATCGGACTGTCGATCCGAAGGTCACGGGTTCGAAACCCGTAACGGTCGCTGGGGATGGGGTATGGGTTCTTTCCTCTCAGAAGTTCTCACCTCTTGTCACAACAACCATCCGGTCGTCACCAGAATGGTTGAAGATGCCTCGTCCCCGCCCGCGTCACTGGTGTAGTGGTCGCACGTAACCTTGCCAAGGTTGCGGAGCCGGTTCGATTCCGGCGTGACGCTCGGTTCTCGCTGGACCAGACCCCAGCCCGTTGCTTTCGGGCTGGGTACTGCGTGATTGGTGTAGGGGTAACACGCCTTCCTTCCAAGTAGGTGTCACCAGTTCGAATCTGGTATCACGCTCGTAGTCTTCGTTGACGGGCATTGCCCGGGACGCCAGCGGCTTTTGGTTCAGTCCTGAACGAAGACGGGGCTCCGGGCAGGTGCCGCCCGCCCGGAGCTTTTGCCCCTGTAGCCCAACTGGTAGAGGCGCCTGACTTAGGATCAGGAGGTTGGGGGTTCGAATCCCTCCCGGGGTACATGGCAATTGATGGCAAGTACGGACGAGTCACCATTGAGCACGGCAACATCGGAGAAGACGAACCAGTTGTCGTCTTCCGCTCGCAAGATCGGCTGTTGCCCAAGCTACTCAAGGTCTACAAGATCATGTGCGAGCTGGCGGGATCACCGCAACGTCACCTGGACCTGATCGATGAAACTGCTGCCAGGGTCAAGGCATGGCAGGAGATCAACCCCACCAAGACCCCGTCCAGCGACTCATTAGCCTGATGATGGGCACCTGGTTCACCTCAGACCTACATTTCGGTCACGAACGAATCATCGAACTGTGTAACCGGCCGTTCGCTGACGTCACCGAAATGAACGAGGCGCTCATTGATCTGTGGAACAGCTGTGTCGACCAAGATGACACTGTCTACGTCCTCGGCGACGTGGCCATGGGCAAGATCGCAGAGACTCTGCCGCTGGTGGAACTGCTGCGTGGCACCAAATACTTGGTGCCCGGCAACCATGACCGCTGCTGGAGCGGCCACAGGAAGGTGCGGCCCGCAGACAGGGAAATCTACGAGCGGGTCGGATTCAAGATCCTTGAGCCGCAACACGTCTACGGCCGCTGGCTGCTATGCCACTTCCCGCAGACAGGTGACAGCTACGGTAGTGATCGCTACGCCGAACACCGGCCTCAACTGACCGGCTACAAGGCGATCATCCACGGGCATGTTCACAACCAGTGGAAGGCCAACGCCCGGCAGATCAACGTCGGTGTGGACGTGTGGGATTACGCACCCGTGCATCTCGATCAACTGTTGGAGCTGGTTGATTCGCTGTCGTGAGACTGTCAGACCCTCGGCGTACGTTTGAGGCATGAAGCAGAACTGCATCAACCACATTGCATTTGTACTGGACGCATCGACGTCGATGGCCCATTTGACTCAGCAGGTTGTGGCTGTAGCCGATGATCAGATTGCCTATCTGGCCCGGCGCTCCAAAGAACTTGACCAGGAAACACGCATCACGGTCTACGTGTTCGCCGACCAGGTCGAATGTTTGATCTACGACATGGACGTGCTGCGACTGCCGTCGATCAAGGACTTCTACAAGCCCAATGGCAACACGGCCCTGATAGACGCCGCGATCCAATCGCAGCAGGACCTCGCGAAGACAGCCACCCTGTACGGTGATCACAGCTTCCTAACCTTCATCGTCACCGACGGCGAAGAGAACCGGTCCAGAAACCAGTCCCGCGTTCTGACGCAGCTCCTCAACGGGCAGAAGGACAGCTGGACCGTAGCTGTTCTGGTCCCGGACCAGCGCGCCAAGTTCGAGGCGAAGCGGTTCGGGTTCCCCGCGGACAACATCGCCATCTGGGATGCCACGTCGAAGTCCGGCATGGCCGAAGCTGGCGAAACGATCCGCATGGCCACGGACCATTACATGACCGCTCGTGCCACCGGCACGTTCAGGGGCACCCGCAGCCTGTTCTCAATGGGCACAGGGACACTCAACGTCACGTCTGTGAAGGTGAACCTGGCTGAGCTACCCGCGAGCCGCTACCGGCTTCTGAAGGTGGACAAGCCGTACCCGATCCGGGAATGGGTCGAAGAGCGAGGCATCAAGTACCGGCTTGGCAGCGGCTACTACCAGCTCACCAAGACCGAACTTATCCAGGCAGGGAAAGCAATCGCGGTGCGGCACAAGGCATCTGGTCGCGTCTACACCGGGGCGAATGCTCGCGCAATGCTGGGGCTGCCGGACGCCGAGATCCGGGTGCGTCCCGAATACAATCCGGAATACGACGTGTTCGTCCAGTCGACATCGGTGAACCGTAAGCTGGTTCCCGGGACAGAGATCTTGATCCTCGACTATTAGGATCCGGGTGTCCAGGTAGTCCAAGAGGTAGGAGACAACGCCTTCAAAAGGCGAACAGTATCGGTTCGAATCCGATCCTGGACACTAAGTCAACGTAGCTCAATTGGTAGAGCGCCCGCCTCCAAAGCGGGAAGATGCGGGTTCGAATCCTGCCGGTGGCGCGTAACGCATTCCTTCATGGCGCAATTGGTAGCGCAGCGGATTGTTAATCCGCGGGTTCTAGGTTCGAGTCCTGGTGGAGGAGCTGGGGGAAGCATTTAGACTTTCGCATGATGCTTACCGCAAGCTGGGCGCGTAATGCGCATACGATGCCAATTCCTCAAAGACGTCGGAGGAATACTAAAAAGGCAAGCGGTGAAACCGGTGCGATTCCGGTCCCCCTCCTACCTGGGTTCGGCTAAAGGCAGGCCACCGGATTTTGGTTCCGGGAATTGGAGTTCGAATCTCTGCCCCAGGGCAGCGGCCAGTAAGGGAGTTAGTACCGGCAGGCGGCGAGAACGCTAGCAGAACGCCGTCGGGGATGGCCGGTCACCCGAGGTGCAATAAGGTGACCAAAAACTTCCTAGGCCCGGCGCGCTGACTAGCGTTGCGCCGGGCTGCATTCCAGCTTCGTCCAACCGGAAGGACACCAGACTCTGGATCTGGGAATTGGAGTTCGAACCTCTGAGCTGGAGCGCGTACCTCAAACCCACAATGGAGGACCGAAGTGAAGAAACGTTTTGCACATCTCGCCGCCCTGGCATTCATCACCGTGATCATGTTGACCGGCTGTTCCGCATTCGACAACGCGATCGCCGACGCCATGAGGGCGCTCGGGGCGTCCCCGGGCACGATCTACAACTTCGGCACAGACGGACAGCTGGTGTATCAGGCGCACTGCCGCAGCCTGGACTTCAAGCGCGACACCATGTTTGATCGGTACAACGCCAAGGGCGAGAAGATCGAGGACTCGTCGGTCATCGCGATCTCGTGCGGCGACAACATCATCCGCACGGTCGGGTTCACCACGGTCTACGTCTCCGACAGTGCCCAGGATGCCCTGTTCGCGAATTCGCAGCAGTTCGCCAACATCAAGATCCAGAACAATGACCGCGGTATCCCGCTGGTGAACTTCGCCTGGCGAGCGGTCAAGAACAACTTCACCGGCACAGAGGCGGTAGCCCAGCTCTGCGATCAGTGGAATAATCCGATCATGGCATTCGCCGGTTCAGTCAGCGGCTTCGGCACCGACGTGAACAAGTCCACGATGTTCCAGGTCAAGTACAAGGGCCACACCGGCTACGTGTGGATCTCCCGGGGCTCGTACACGGTCACCGACACGGCACTGCTGGGGTGAGTTAATTCGGAAGGTAGCGTCCATGGTGGGCAAGCGGTCTTGAAAACCGTGCCATCGGTGCTGAGCCGGTGAGGGTTCGATTCCTTTACCTTCTGCGATAGGAAGTTCCGGTGCGTAAGCACGTTCGACTCGTGCGTACCTCGGCGGTCCCGAACGGGAAAGGGTTAGCTACCGCGCAGGCAGGTTCGACTCCTGCCACTTCCTATCTTTCCTGGGCCTGTAGCTCAATGTGTTGCCGACGGAGAAGGCCTCTCCCCGGTGGCCGGGAAGAGCGCCGGAGAATGCGGGTTCGAGTCCCGCCAGGTCCACTGTGTCTGAAGCCGGTAGGCGTTAGGCGCTGGCTTGTGGTGCCAGTATTCGTGGGTTCGAACCCCACCAGACACCCGTGAACACAGGAACCCGCAAGAGCGACACCACGGCAAGAGAGCTGTTGTTCTCGGTCACCTTGGACGACTGTGACGTGCAAACGTTCAAGGCCGGGGGGCCTGGTGGACAAAACCAGAACAAGCGCGATACTGGCGTACGGGTCATCCACCGTGCCTCCGGCGCCCGCGGCGAGAGTCGCGAGCAAAGGTCCCAGTTGCAGAACAAGCGGCTGGCCTTTGAGCGGATGGCTCGCACGCCAATGTTTCGTGCCTGGGTGGCACGGCAGTCGGACACCTATAAGAAGATTGAGAAGCGAGCGGCGCAGTGGGCTGAAGATCAGATGGCACCCGAGCTGCTGAAGATCGAAGTTCAGGAAAACAACCGCTGGGTTGCGGCAGATCTATAGGGACTGGTGGATATGACGACGCCGGTAATTGAAAACGAAGTGGAGCAACAGGAATCCACAGGAGATACCAGTGACTGCGTCTTCTGTCCGTGCTCGCCTCACCTGACCACGTGTGGCAAGTACGATCCTTCCCCTGTGATCGAGTGGCTCTCTGAGCCGGGCGGGTGCCCCGACTGTCTGGACGTGTGGGGGCTTTATGGCTGTCCGCGTTGCCCTTGCTCGTACGAGGTGACATGCTCGGGGTGCCGGATCGTTTACGATGCCATGTCCTGGCCAACAAGATGACGTCCCCTACTCCCGTAATGGCGCGAGGAAGGGGTTGAGCGGGCGCCCTGGGATTATCCCCCCTCTCAAATACGAGTGGCCGGGGAGGGCTGAGGTGACACAGTGAGATCACGGGCTTTTAATTGTGTTGCGCCCCAACGGATACGATACGTTGCGGCAGGCCTCCTCGGCTTACTATCTACTAAGGAGGATCGATGGGTAAGTTCAAGCCGACCGCCGAGAACACCACCGGGCGTATCGCCCGCAAGGTAGCCGAGATCATAGAGGACCGGGGCTGGGTCAGGGGCGCCTTCGAAACCCCTGACGGTGTCTGCATCATGGGCGGCCTCAACCGCGTCCTCCTCCCGATGGCCGCTCACCAGGTGCCACCGATCCTTAATCATTTCACGACAACCTTCGCGAGGTGGATGCAAGAGAACCATCCCAATCCGCCGGACACGCGTCGCTACCCTCCATATTGGAACGACAACGTTTTCACGTCGAAGGAAGAAACACTTGCATGGCTGCACAAGTTCGCGGATGCACTTGACCCGCAACGGTAAACGTGGCCACGGAGAGTTGCCAGAGTGGAAATGGGGCCGGGTGCTAACCGGTAGCTGCGCTGACACGCACGCAGGTTCGATCCCTGCACTCTCCGCGTGAAGAGGATGTTTGTGTGGTGGGCGATCCTCTTCTTCGCCTTCTGGCTAGTGAACAGGATTGTTGACTGGTCTACTGGAAGATGATGGCTCAAGGAGGGGAAGCCGAATGGCTGAGGTTAAGCGGATAGTCCGAGCGATAGCGCTGGTTGAGGCCTACATCAAGTCAAGGCTGGAAAAGACTGACCCCTTACCGGCGTTCGATGTGTATATCGTCTGGTTCTGCTACATCCTGGGTGGCTGGAAGGCGCTTGTATCCACCACTTTGCCGGACGGCATGTACTACGAGGTCACCTACAACAAGGACCGCGAGGAGACCTACATCGACGCCTACAAGAAGTTCGAAAACATCTGCATACCTGACTCGGACTAGCGGCGCGTCAAGCGTCACAACGATTTGAAGGAGGCCGACATGAGTGAGTTGTAGGGGCGCTCGCCCCGCTCAGGAGGAATCTCATGTCAAGGACAGACAAGCATCGGCCGCTGTATGCACAGCTCGCCGACGAAACAAACCCTTCCTGGTGGAAGAGGGAGATCCACTACCACCGCTACCCTTGGGGGCCTTGTGATCTTAAGATCCCCGACGACAAGACGGTTGATCCGCGGATAGGCAGACGGCTCTACAACTTCCTGCGTGAGCTTAACGAGCGACGCGGCTGTCACATCTGGGTATCTTCCGCCGGTTGGCGGCAAGGCATGTGGGCCAAAGGCCGGGCTCGCCCTCGTAGGATCTCCGACCCCGTCCGGGACGGGGCAGCCCGCGTGGAGCTGCGACGGTTGAAGCACAAGTGGCTGACCACAGCGGAGGTAGAAGACATTGACTCAACCGAAAACCTTCCCACCAACCAATGGCTCTGGGAGCGCAATTCCTGGAGCTGGGACTAGGCGTATGAGTCGTGTGTTGCGGTTCATTGTGATAGCCCCATGTCCTGTACTGCATCGCCTGTGGTGGGTACCGATTTGGAATCGCTCGGCCTTCCTGTCCTGCCCGGCGTCGTGGGCGTGCAATCGGTGGGATTGGTTCAGAAGATGGTATTGGGAGGAAGATGATTGGTTCAGAAGATGGTATTGGGAGGAAGATGATGACCGTGACTGAATCTCGTTCTACCGAAACCCGTTGCACGGAGTGCGGCACGATCCGGATTGTCTTCGACCCTCCGTTGGAGCTTGAGGAAACCGATGAGATCTTCCAGGACAAGGTCTGGGTCGTCTACAAACACGAAGAGCCTGGCCTCGGCTTGGGTCCGTTCGATCTGCCGATGGGGTTCTTCTGGACGGAGTCCAGTGCACAGCGTTACGCCGAAGAGCTGCGCGCGCAAGGTGATCAGATCTGGTACGAGTCAGACGATGTGGACCTGTAGACTTTCGGATGGTCGCTGGGTGCCCCGGCATCCTCCCCGCTGGCAACCCCGGCGGCCTCCATGGTCCTGTGACCGAGAGGCATAGGTAGCGGCCTGCAAAGCCGCGCACGCCGGTTCGAATCCGGCCAGGGCCTCGGGTACGCGCAGCGACCCATGGGTGGATGGAGGGGTTTACGCCCCAACTCCTGCATTGCGGGTCTCCAGGCGAAGCAAGTCATGATCCACGACACGGTTCATGCTAGGTGTCACTCTGTGTCGTCGGGTAGCTGTAGCTGCCGCTCCATCCGTTCCCCACCACACGGTAAAGCCCCATGTGACCACCGGCTCCAATCGGAGAACGCCTGACGGCGGTGGTCATGTGGGGCTTTACTTTTTACCTGGTGGAAGGTATAGTAAGGTCGTTCTGAGAGGAGAGGACGCATGAAGAACTCTGAATGGAGCAACTTAAAAAGAGCATTGATCAAGCAGGGATGCGAGATCAAGATGGGCGGCAAAGGACACTGGAAGGTCTACCGGGACGGCAGACTCATCACCACCCTGCCGCACTCCAACGGCGACGTACGCGCCTGGCTCAACAAGCGATCGGAACTACGCAAGTTAGGGGTAGCGGTATGAACCTCGCCGACCGGGACCTGTGGTCAATGGACAACGACACAACGCTTATCACACACACCTCGGTTCACTGCCAAGGGTTTCATTGCCCGCTACACAACCCCTCAGACCACCCGCTGGCTGGAGCCCCGATGAAATGGGACTCCAGCCGCAACCTTATGGTCCGCTTCTGCGAACACGGCAGATGGCACCCCGACACAGACGATCTCGCGTACAAGCATCGGGCACACAGCGCCCACGTCGCGTCACTGTTCGAGATGCATAGCTGCGACGGCTGCTGCCAAGAACAAGACGCACCCGACCCAACGATGTTGACTAAGTTCTTTTGGGCATGCACGGCGCTCAAGGAATGGATCAAGAGTTACTTGCGCCGCAGCCGGATCAAGTGAAGATTCACCCCGTGATGGCGGTAGGCGGCACGCCGCTCACGCGCACGGACCATACGAGGCTCCTGTTCGGGTATCAGGCTTATCAAGCCCTCCCGCAGGAGCCTTCCTATTGCCGCATCCTGACGTTCCCGCGACATGCCTTCCAGGTTGTCGCGCAACCGTGCCAGTGATACCCAGCCCTCGGAGATCGGCATCAGCTGGCGCGTCAGATCCACGATGCGTTCGTCGTCCCGGGACGCCCCGGGTGACTCAAGCACCGTGCGTGCGCCACCACCACGTCCACCCATCAGTACCCCACGTTCAACTTGGACTTGAAGGCGATCAGATGCTTCGGTTCACCGTCTTTCAACACGATGGCTGCAGCACGATCAGCTGGGGTGATCGTCTTCTGATTCTCTTCCGGGATCAAGCGGATCAATCCTTGGCGCAGCAAGCCCATCAGCGCCTGATCTTGCCGTTCGCGCGTCAGGCCGGAGAGCTGGTTGCGCAGCTCCGCGAGCCCAACCCAGGGGATGTTGTACTTGCTCTGCGATTGCAGTTGCTCATACGCCTTCTGGATCTGTTGCTCTGGACCAAGCCGGCCCTGTTCACGCATCAAAGCATTTAGATCTTCGAGCATGCGCTCTTTGGTGATGGCGCTGCTGCTTCCGCCGCGTCCGCCCACGTCTACTTCTCTTTCCGTATCTCTTTCCGTATCTCCATGTGGATGGCCCAGAGTTTGACGTAGGTAGCGAAGAGAATCACCGACACGACCCACTCAAATGGTGTATTCATCGGTTCTACTTTCTCCAGACCAGGTGAATGGCGATCGCATGCTTCAGCTCTCCGCCCATCCTGACCGCCGCCCGCCGGTCGTCATCGGACAACGACTTGAGGTTGGCGATAGGGACGATGCGCACATCGGTTCGCGAGCTGAGGCCTAGAAGTGCCGCGTCTTGCTCCCGTCGTGTGTAGCCCCTCTGGCGCATGACCTCGCGGACCTTCGCCAACCGAACCCAGGCGCCAGGTTCGCTCGCAAGTTCGAAGACGGCGGTGGTCATCGCGAACTCAGCCTGGCCTTGGCGTGCTGTGTCGGAAAGAGGCCTTGCCACGGGAGGGTCACTGTCACGCCAGTCGGGTGCTTCTGTGGCACGCCGACGCGCGCCACCCCCGCGGCCACCCATTACCGGTTCCGACCGACCGTGAATTCGATCAAAGAGTTGATCAAGTTGGTCCGCAAGCCCTTGACCTTCGGCATCTTGACCGCCTGCCGGATTTCTTCAAGCTCCGGGCCGGTAAACCGGTTGAGAACCTGTCTGGCGGCGTCACGGCTCGTGGTCTTGTCCAAGTAGCGAGCGACATCGTTCGCGTCGCGTAGCCTCGGTACAACCGTCAACGGCGCCCTCTGCTGGCCCGGCGCGCCCTGCCCTTCGCCTCGGATCAGGCGCAGCCCTGGCGCCTGAGTCACCTGCGCGGTAGGCCCACTCTCATCTTTCGTGCGGCCCTTGCTGGGACCGCTACCGCCACGTCCGCCCATGCCTCACCTCCACCGGGTTGGGTAGAACCGGAACAGTTGCTCATCGTAGTCAACTATGGCAGGTAGTTTGCCATAGACAAGTACCTTGTCAGGCTGTACGCGCTCCATCATCTCTGAGACACCCAGGGCGAAATTGAGGTGGGCGTCTTTGTTTCTGTGTACGCCGACGGCGGAGATGGCCACGGTGGAGCCTGGCGCGATCCCCTCGAAGCAGAACTCGAAGCTGGCCTGGTCCGCCCAGCCGACAGTAGGGATGATCTTGATGCCGTGCTGGACCATCCACGCACCGCACCACCGTGCCCGGTAGACCTGCCAGATTTGCATCACCCGAGGCATGTTCGCCCACATGGAGAAGTCCGGCGTCATCGCTATCCCGACACGCTGCAACCGGGTCAGCGGCCTAGTTGGCTTAGTCCACAAAGTCTCGAACCGGTAGTCGTCCAAGAAGAAATGAACCCCCGAATTCGGGGCAGGGTTGGCCGTGCCGTGCCGATCGTTGTAGGCCAGCAGCCGCTCCGGCTCCCAGTTGGACCGCGGCAGATCCGGGATGCCCCACTGGTTCGAAGACTCGTACAGGGCACGGGTGTTGAGAACATCGAAGTTCCCGGGCATCTCGTTCCACTTCCACGAAGACCGTGTAGGACCGAGCGAGTCAATCAGTGTCATGTTGGCAGAGTATGCGAGAACCCCCGGTGCTGGGACTGGAGCACCGGGGGTTCTCTTTTGGGGAGATGGACGGAATGAAGTTGGTGGCGGTGACCGGATTCGAACCGGCGGCCTCAGGGTTATGAGCCCCGCGCGCTCCCACTGCGCCACACCGCTCTACGACCGTAGCAGGTTTTGTCGTAGCGCCGCGATACGTTTACTCCATCAGATCAAAACGATCTTTGAAGGAGCCTCCGTGAAGCTTTACCGCGTCACCGTCACCGACAAGAAAACCGGCGAAACCGTGCTCCAACGGGTGTTCACCAAGGCGCACTCGATGCACTCGTGCAAGGGCTATTGGCAAAACAGGGGCTGGCGCGTCGGCGGCGTCTACAACGTCACCGTCGAAACCACCTACGTCACCGACTGGATGCCTTTCGACTACAACGTGGAGAGCATCGAGCGTTCCATCCAGCACCTGCAAGACCTCGATGTTGCCCAGACTGAGGCCCTGATAGAGCGCCTCAGCGCGCAGCTGGCCACGCGCGCCGCGGCCAAGGTCGGCGCATGAAAGATCCGAAAGACATGGACATCCGCGACGGCCTGCAAATCCTGCGGGCGCCGCTCGATCCTGCCTTCAACCGCACCAAGGCGGACAACGTCCAGGACTGGCTCATCGCCGTACTGCGCGAGGCGGTCGACCCGGTGTACGGGCAGCGCCGTGTGTTCGATGCCGAGAATTGGAAGATGGACTTCGCAGCCGCCTGCGTGCGCGCCGGGGTTCTTGATGCCACCTCGCTCAACTTCGACGGCAGCATTGCCCAAGTAGACGAGGTCCGTGCGCATTTGCTTCTGATGCATGCCATTCAGACGCTTGACGCAGCGGCCTGGTCCTTCAGAGATCTAGTTGACCAGGTTGATAAATAACTTCTGCGCGGGATGTCATAAGCCCTTGATCGAATCGGTTGAGGGCTTCCCATGGCACCCTGGCTGCATACCACAGTTCACCAAGATCCCGGGCTCGAACATGAGCCCGTACGACCTGGAGCTACGCGAAGATCTCATCGAGATAGTTCGGTGGGCGGCCAACAATGCCACCCGCTCACAGCAGGTGGCGCTGGGATGCTCCGAGGTGGGACACGACTGTGACCTGCGCCTGGCATACAAGATCGCTGGGGCTCCCGTCACCGGCTTCGGCAACGATCCGTGGCCCTCGGTGGTCGGCACCTCGATCCATTCGTGGATGGAGAAGGCGATCGCCGACTACCAGGCCGTGCACGGGATCTCCGAATGGCTCACCGAGTTGGAGGTATTGCCGTCACCGTTGGTGAAGGGGCACACTGACCTTTACCGCAAAGGCCTCGTGCTCGACTGGAAGTTTCCGTCCCCGGACAACTTGAAGAAGATGCGCGAGGACGGGGTTCCGCGGCAGTACCAAGTCCAAGTTCACCTGTATGGATTGGGGCATTTGAACGCCGGACGCCCAGTTGACCGGGTCGGCATAGTCGCTCTAGGGCGGCAAGGCTGGCTCAAAGACATGTTCATCTGGACCACGGAGTTCGATCGCACCGTCGCAGACGATGCGCTGCAACGCATTTACTCGATCGGCGCAAAACTGATCGACCTGGACATCGACAACAATCCCAACGGCTATGCGGAAATCGAACGCACCCCAAGCCGACTGTGCGGCTGGTGCCCATGGTTCCGCCGGGATGTCACGTCCGTGTCACTGCGCGGATGCCCTGGCTACAAAGCCTGAAACATTGAAACGGAGAAGACAATGACTTTCACAACCGTAACGGACCAGCCCGCCGCCGAATACATGAACGTAGAAAACTCGGTGGGACACCTGCTGATCGTGCGCCCGCAGCGCTACCAGGACTCAGGGTTCAAGACCGAATTCCAGCCTGACGGCACCGACGTTGTGTTCTGCGACGTCGCCGACCTTGACGTACTCGACGACGCCACCAAGCAGGCCGGGAAGATGTACCGGGGCAACAGCTTCCTGCAGGGATACCTAAAGGGGACGTTCAAGCGCTACATCGGGCACACGCTCATCGGCATGATCTACCACGGTCCGCGCGAGCGCGGGCGCAAGCCTCCGTACATGTGGCAGGACCTTTCGAGCAATCAGGACATCGTTGCCCGTGGCTCAGCCTGGATGCAAGCTCATCCCCAATTCCTGGTGGAGATCACCTCAGCAACACCTGAGGTCGCGCCCGCGGCCTACCAATATCGGGAGCCCGCGGCACCGGCCGCAGGTCCATACGCGGCAGGCGATCCACACGCGACACAGCCGCCGATCTACACGCCTCCGGCGCAGCCGCTGACCACCTTGCAACAGCTACGCGCGGCCAACGTCAACCACCAGGGCGGCGCCCAGTCCGAGCAACCACCGTTCTAGTGAGGTGACCCATGAACCCAAGCCCAACTCCGGCGCAGATGGCGTTGCTGCATCAGGTGAAGGAGGGCTGCGTGTTCTTCGGCGGCGGGGACTGGTGGGTGCGGGACCGGTTGCGGGATGTGAAGGTGACGGGCACAGTTCGTCGACTATGGCAACTTGGTTTCATCCAGTTCCCGGCGCAGATTTCTTTTCGCTCAAAACCTTCGGTCACCTCGGAGGGCACGGAGATGCTCGCTGAGGTGGGTTTGAAATGATGATGGCCCCTACCCGGATCAGAGGTAGGGGCCGAGAGGAGAGCTGGGAGTTCGGGAATCGAGTACCGAACCCCGGCGATCCCTAAGTTACCAGATCAACGTCTCCTAGGCCAGTACAGGATCTTGCGGTATGCTAATCGCACTCTGGTCGCTCCGCCAACCCAGCAGGTGTCCGGATTGTGCGAATCCCAAAACGTATGAGACGCGGTGGAAGCGATGGGTGGACGTGGCGGAACGGCCACAACAGCTACCAGCAACCTGACCGGCAGGGGCGGCCTGTCGTCGAATCCGGCGGTGCGGGATGTGCAGGTTGAGAACCGGATCCGCGAAGCCTACAACGACCTGCACAAAAATCCCGGTGGCTACGTGGGATTGGCTGACATAAGGGACCACCCATCTCTGACCCGCCTTTCGCGAAAAGAGGTGGACGACGCCCTGCTGCGGGGCCAGCGCAAGGGCATGGTCATGGTCACGGCAGACAACACCAGAGCATTGAAGCAACGCGACCATGACGCCGCCGTTGATGTCGGTGGCAATCCGCGGCATTGGATCGTCTACCAACCGCGCGGTGCTGCGCCGCTTCTGAACGAGACGGGACGCTAAACCATGCTCACCTTCCTGCGCAGGTGGGACTGCTGATCGATGCGTTGGGTCACCATCCGTTTGGCCTCGGGGAGAGCTGTCAACGGACGGCTCAGCAACCTAGTTCAACATTGACGTAGTTCGCCGTTTACGGTACGGCAGGATCGAGGGTATGTCAAAGTGAGTCAGACCAAAGACATCCTGGGGTCCGCCCTGACGTGGCATGAAGCAGGTTGCAGCGTCATCCCCATCCGTTCAGACGGCACCAAGCGCCCGTTCGTCGAGTGGAAGCCCTACATGAGCATGAGGGCGGGCGAACAGGGCATCACAGGCTGGTTCCACCCAAGCAATCGGGGCAACTTCGGCATCGGCATCGTCTGTGGCCAGATCTCCGGCAACCTAGAGATGCTCGAACTGGAAGGCCGCGCCTGCACGGGCGACAACATTTCGGCCGTCGCCGAACAATGCCGCGAGCGCAACGTCCACGAGATCTGGTTTTCCCTACTGGAAAACGGATACGCCGAATGGACCCCGTCCGGCGGCCTGCACCTGTTGTACCGCGTGCAAGATCACCCCGTGCCCGGCAACACGAAGGTCGCCCGGCGCATGGCCACCGATGAAGAGCTTGCCGCAAACCCACAAGACAAGATCAAAGTCCTGGCGGAGACACGCGGCGAAGGCGGCTACGTCATCGTCGCCCCAACAGGTGGCACGGTCCACGCCACAGGAGACTCGTGGAGCGTTGCAGCCGGGCGTATAGGCCAGATGCCCACCATCACCTGGGAAGAGCGCTGCGGCCTCGTGGACGCCGTCAACGCGGCCCTGGACAAGATGCCCGTACAGGAACCCACCCAGACCCGGCCACACCCCGCCACGTTGCTACCCACACGCAGTGACCGGCCCGGCGACGACTTCAACGCCAACGCCACATGGGAAGAGATCCTGCAACCCCACGGCTGGCGCATACACCACCGCAGCCAGCAGGAGACCTTCTGGACCCGTCCAGGCAAAGCCAAAGCAGACGGGCATTCGGCCACCACCGGCTATTCAGAGACCGGAGATCGGCTGTACGTTTGGTCAAGCGCCACAGTTTTCGAACCCGAGCGCCCCTACGACAAGTTCTCCGCCTATGCCTTACTGGAGCACAACAGTGACTTTGCCGCAGCCGCAAGAGCCTTGGCAGCCCGAGGATTCGGACGCGCCACAGGTGCCGTGGCGGCGCCAGATCGCTATGTGGCCGGTACTATCCAAACCCCCGCGCCGGGGAATGCGGTGGTGCCCATGCCAGTGCCGCAGGCGCCCGGTGTGGCGCTGGAGACCGTGGCCGGGACGTCCAGCCAAATAGGCCTGTACCAGCAGACGGCGTGGACCGAGGCGTGGGCGCAGCCGCGTGTGCTGCCCAACGCGTTCCTACTCGAAGAGCCGTCGTACGAAGGCTTCTCGCGCATCTTCGCCGGGGTGTACCAGGACACGTTCCGCTACGTACCCGAGCTGAAGAGATGGATGTACTTCAACGGCCGGGTCTGGTGCGTGGACAACGGGTGTCGTGCTGAGGCGGGCGCGCGGGTGCTCTACGACATGGCTCGTGACGAGGTGGCCGCCGCGGAGGCGGGCGGCACCACCTATCCTGATCTACGTAAGTGGCTACGTAGAGTAAGTCAAGGAGCGCCAACTAAGTTGCTTCAGTGGGCAATGACGGACCGGCGCACGATTAGCGAACCCCACGAATTCGACGCGAGCAATCACATGATCGCCGTTGCCAACGGCATGATCGATCTGGACACGCTCAGCTTCCAGCCCCACCACGACCCGAAAGCCTTACTCACCAAGGAAATCAAGGTCGTCTACGACAAGGACGCCGACGCTCCACAATGGACACGGTTCCTTGAAGAGGTACTGCCCGACGCTGACATGCGCGCGTACGTCCAGCGCGCCGTCGGGCACACCCTCCTCGGTGACGCCGACCGGCGAGCGCTGTTCCTGTTGCACGGACCGTCCGGCACTGGCAAGTCGCAGTTCGTCCGCATGCTGGAGTTGATGTTCGGCGACTACGCCGAGACTGCTTCAGCCGTTACGTTCAATGCGGCATCCAAAACCGCCACCCTCACGAATGACCTTAATGACTTGCGCGGTAAGCGTTTCGTATCGCTGTCCGAACTTGACGAGGGGGAAACCCTCAATGAAAGCTTGATCAAGAGACTCACTGGCGGAGACACGGCCAAATCGAGAGGCCTCTATCAAGAAAACCGCTCGTGGCGCGTACAGTTCGTCATGTGGATGGCCACCAACCATCTCCCGCGTCTGAACAGCGATGACAACGCCATCTGGCGTCGGGTCAAGCCAGTTGGGTTCCACACGGTGGTTGCAAGCCTCCGGCCAGAGGTGGCGAACCTTGCCGACCGGATCTTCCATGAAGAGAAAAGCGGAGTCCTGAACTGGATGCTCGAAGGAGTGCGCGCATATCAAGAACATGGACTCGATGACCTGACGCAGATCACGCAGGCAGTAAGTTCCTACCGCCGCGATGTAGACATGGTCGCCCAGTTCGTTGACGCCGCGACGGAAGAGCACTTGATCGTCGTCGCGGACGAGGCACAGATGCCATCCCGGCTTTTGCACGGCGTGTTCACCGACTGGTGCCGCCGCAACGGCATCACGCGGCCACTTGGCGAGCGCCGTTTCAGCCAGCGAATGTACTCTCTCGGGTTCGAGAAAAGTCGTATCGCAACGGGCATGGTATGGGTTGGGGTCGGCGGTGGAAGCCATGGTCTCCTCGGAACAATTGATCATTTGTCGTTGATGTTGCCGGGGCGGGGGCGAACGTAAAGGAGGCCCCAGCTAGCGTCGCCTCAAGCTGGGGCCTCACCCGTCCCGCGGTGAGGATCAGGACGGGTCGTGGTGGTCAGGGGTTCCGGTGTCGCACCCACCCTGATGCGTCAACTGGAACCGCACCCGGTCCACCACTGCATCAAACTCGTCGGGGTCAACGTTCATCACGATCGCCAGCGCCTCGCGACCTTCGGGGCTGACCATCCAATCGTGCGTCAACGGCGCGGAGCCGTTGGCGCGCATTTCCTCAACGAACGCGTTGCACAGGAAGCTGGTCAGCAGGTTGATTGTCAGCACAGCGTTGCGCTGGTCCATCCCCCAGGCGATCTCCGCGGACTCTGTGCCGTACACGGTCAGCGTCCGCTCGAAGTCGGGGTCCTCGGGGTTGGTGGCGCGGGCCAGCAGTTGAATGTAGAGCAGGCGGGCGGCGGCGGCCTGGCAGTCCCCCAGGGCCTGGTCGTAGATGGCCGTGGTCATGGGATCTACATTGCCTATGTTGATTATCTTCGGGGTTTCGGACAACGAAGAAGCATCGTCGGGTACCTCGAACTCGTCGGCCATGTCAATCACTCTTCTTCTGCGAACTTCAGCGATTCGCTGCCGAGGAACAGCGACCACGATTCATACACCTCGGTCGCCGGATGGCAATGGAAAATGTTCTCGCGCGGCCCGATGACGATCAGCCGGAATCGGTTGCCAGCCTCGCCGACCGTCCACGGGTGGTTGTCCACGTAGGCGATCGCAATGCCGTGCTCGATGTGCCTGCCGCCCTTGCCGCCACCCCCGTCACCGGTGAAGGACACGATCGCGTCGGCCTTGGAGAGATCCTCAAGGTCGTGCTGGCCGAATCGCCAGCAGCCCGCGGGGTCGGCCGCGAGTGTATCCGGCGTGAATGACTGTTCAAGTCCGCCGACGATGTCTGAATGGCAGTCGATCCATCGGCTGGTGACGACTGCGCCAGGGATGGTGGCCACGAGTTGGTCGCGATAGGCGCGCAGCTCTGGGTTGCGCGAGTAGCGGGCGGCGAAATAGTAGGAAGTCACGTTAGTCACTCTCCCGTGCCGGGACGATGCTTCTGAACTCCTCCGCCGTCACCGGGCCAAGACGCAGCAGCGTCGCGCAGTAGCGATCCAGCGAAGCCCACAACGGCTCCAGCGCTTCGTCGCTGAAGACAGGGTCGGCGCGCAAGATGTTCATGGCGTCCATCGCCGTGTCGACGACGGTGAACATCGCAACCAGGATGTCTTGAGCCAGTTCGTCGTCTTCGTCAGATGTGTGTGTCATCGTCACCAAGCTCCAAGGGTTTGGGTGCAGGAGGAGGCGAGTCCCTCCCGAGTGCCCTGACCTTCAGGTCATAGCACATCCAGGCGAGGACGATGACCACGGCCGTCGCGAGCAACATGCCGACCATCCAGACGGACGCCACGGAATCCATCCTCAACGTCTCCTCCCATGAATCCTACATAGGTATGCCCGGTACCTTACTCTACCTTCCTTGTCTGTTCAAGCGTCGGCTTCTGGCACGGATCTCGGACAGCGTCTCACGATGTGGAAGGGTTTGTGTAGGATAGTTTCATCCTACATAAGCTACATGAGCTGGGGAAACATCAAGATCAGATATAGATGTCTATCGAAAACTACAATTCTTACACATCTATATTGCCTGCTGGTGTAGCTTATGTAGGATATGTAGGATAGTTTCTCGCACACATGAAAAGAAGACAGAAGAAGAGGCGTCAACCTAGGTTGACTCATGTGTAAAAAAGTTCCACCGACACTACATTTCCTACACAAGCTACATGAGCTGCGGAAATACCTCCGCTATCCCACCATGTGGATGTAGTTAGGACACCTGTTCCTACATTCCTACATTCAGCGCTGCCGCAGCCGCGCCAACTGTCCGGTCACCTGCGCCCGCGCGGACTCCAACGTGCGCCGCTCCGAGGCCGCCAGCTCCTCACGCACCCGTGTTTCCGCAGCCTGTGTAGCTTCTGCAAGCTCGGCGGCGTGTCTCATGGCGGCTTCTTCGAGCATCAGGGCGACGGTGACCGCGGGGATTGAGTCGTCGTCTTCGTTGTCCGGGCGGTCGTGCACCCGATACAGCATTCCAAGATCCTTCACCAGGGATGCTTGAAGTTTCAACAACTGTGTGTAGGCGACCAGCCGCGACGGCTCCAGCTCGTGGATTCCGCCGGGGTCGGACAGCGCCTCAGCGACGTATGGGCGCAGCCCTTCGATCATCTCGTGTAGCCGTGTGGCCGAGAACGAGCGCACTTGTTCGGTGAGCCGCCCGTAGTCCTGGCTGACTGCCTGAAGCTCCATTGATTCAGGTTACTAGGTTGCTGTAGGACGTCATGCACAACGACTTAAATAAATTTCCGGAAAATCCTTGAAAATCAAGAATCCGTTTTTTGTACCTAAAATACTAAAAGTCGATCATCAACCTAGATACTTAAGAAACCAAGTTCACATTGACCCAAGCGAATAGCAGCAGGTCACAGAGCCGGGGAAGCACCAAGATCCAAGCAGCAATTGTCGAGGGGGCTTCCCTGGGGTTTCCTGCGCAGCTGGGAGGGGACCCAGTTGCCTGGGGCCTTGATCCTTGATCTTGGTGGGGTGGGGCTGTGACCAGTGACTATGTAGATCATGTGGCCAGGCAGGGTGGTCCCTTGGTACCCAGGCCTGGGGGTGGGTGTGTTGTTGCTGGTCAGGGCACCATACCACGGGATCATGGGCTGTGTACTGTCGGATACCCGACAGATGCTTGACGTGGGTGGCCGGGGGGCCTAGCGTGGTGGTCGCAGGGGGATGGTTGCTCCCGAGCAGCGGCCCCACCTGCGGTTACTTGACAAGATCATAGAGGAGGAGAGAAGCATGGTCAAAGGTTCTGCGACATGTGATCATGTTCCCCCGGGTCCCTACCCGAGCAGCGGGCCCGTGACCTGGGGGTTCATGGCCACATGATCATGTGACCAGAGAGGAGAATCGATCATGGTACAACTTGATCTTCCGTGGGACGAGATAGTCGACACACGGGACATCCTGACCAGGCGGGACGAGCTGGCAGAGGCCAGGGACACTGATGATCTAGCCGACGGTGAGGCGGAGGAGTTTGCCCTGCTAGAGGCCTTGATCGTCGACCTGAACGATTGCTGCTCGGGATGGGCTGACGGAGAGTCATTGATCCGTGACTCATACTTCAAGGACTACGCCCGTGAGCTGCACGAAGACACGGCAGACCCGGACGCGGCCAAGTACATGGATCAATGGCCATACCGCCACATTGACTGGGATGATGCAGCCGATGAGCTGCGGCAGGACTACACGGCCGTAGAGATCCCCGGCGGGCACTTCGGAACGGTCACCTACTGGATCAGATCGTACTAAATGGTTGAAATCGGACAGGCTGCTCGCGCTGACCAGGCACGATGTCCGCCTGTCCGGTTTGATCCACTTAGCGAGAGGAGAGATCAACATGTACTTCCTGATCAACAGTGAACAGCAAGAGATCTTGGGCTTCACCAGCGCATACGAGGCAACGGCGGAGCTAGTGCGGGAGCTGGGCAGGCAGCGCGCCAACCACCTACGGGCCTGTGACCAGGACGAATGGATGGAGGTCAGCTCCGAGTGGCTGGCCAACGAGCGCCACGCCGACCGGCTGCACGAGCGAGCACAAGATCAGGCCCACCGCCTGTCACAGCCTGTGTTCTTCGGGCTACCCAACGGCGAGACAGTCGTCCTGGCCGAATTCACTGAGTGAACCAAGTCGTTGAGCTGCTCGGGAAGCGGCGCAGCTCAGCGGCTTGATCCACTTAGAGAGGAGATCAACAGTGGAGATCACCAACAAGCAAGATCAGCTCACGTTGTGGCAGGTCAAAGCCCTACGCGCCTACCTTGAGACAGCCATATGGAGCGAGAGCTGCTACGGCCTGGCCGCAGAGTCCGCGCACGACTGCCGTGGTGAAGACTGCGACACGAGCCTGCTCGAATGTGGCTACAGCGCCGACGACGTCGACATGGCCGATGGGTTTGAGCTGGCATGGCTCGATCTGATCAACTTCTGCAGGGACTGCCTGCTAGAAGAGATCGACATCCAGAGCATTGACCCTGCTCAGTTCGGGCATGACTTCTGGCTCACGCGCAACCACCACGGGGCAGGCTTCTGGGACAGAGGCTACGGGCCAGCCCAAACCACCCTGGGCGACCGACTCACCAAGCTGTGCAAGCCCTACGGCGAGGCACGGCTTGAAGTCGGACCCGGCGGCAGGCTGTATCACATCGGGTGAAACGGACAGATGGGGCAGGCTGCTCTGCAGCCACCAGGCAGGATGCAGCCTGCCCCGTCTGATCATCTCACCCGAGATGATCGAGAGGAGAGAGATCATGCGCGCAAACCCCCAGCTCAACGCCAAGATCGACAGGGTCATGGGGTGGACGCTGCTCTGGTCGGTCGCTGCCGCGACTGCCCTGGTAGCGATCCTGATCACCA
>Ga0065712_10067755_pt1 | contig 55560 bp, 55 predicted proteins | sample MisRhiReplicate1_FD_59099 | JGI IMG/M metagenome (GOLD analysis project Ga0065712, IMG submission 59099) | Miscanthus rhizosphere microbial communities from Kellogg Biological Station, MSU, sample Rhizosphere Soil Replicate 1: eDNA_1 v3... | ecosystem: Host-associated > Plants > Roots >...
AAATGTGCAGATCCATTTTCACAGCGCCTGGCCAAAGCGGCGCTTCATCTTCGAGGATTGGATCGTCGCGATGATAGATCGCCTTCACCCGAATGATCGGCTGGTTCTCTCCGGTGCCGGTGGTGCCGCCAGAATAATAGCCCGGCCATTCACCGAAGGGACCTTCGGGGCGCGCTTCTTCTGAGGGCGGGGGAATTTCACCTTCGATTGCAATTTCCGATGACGCTGGAATCGGCAGCCCGGTAATCGGCCCACGTAAAACCTCCAACGGCTTGCCGATCAAGCCGCCGGAGATTTCCATCTCGGACCGGCCGTACGGAAATTTCGTGTAGGACGGCATGAACACGAGCGGATGCTGGCCGTAGCTCGCCACCACCGGACAGCTTTTTCCCTGTTGCCAGTATTTTGAGCAAATCTGCCGGCCGTTTTGCCCCGGGCTCATCCACAGACCGAGGGTGTTTTGGTCGTGAAGCTGCATCCGATACGTGCCGGTGTTCACATAACCGGAATCCGGATCGCGATTGATCAGCCCGCCGCCGGGACCAAAATAGCGACCGCCGTCGTTCTCATGAAAACGCAACGCGGGAAATTTGAGCAGATTGACATCGGTGCCCTTGAGTTTATTTTCGAACAGCGGCGCTGTACTTACTTCCTTCGGCGCGATCGGCTCGGCGCTCTTCACTTTACGCGCCGCTAGGCGCAGGATCTCGAGCTTCGGCTTGTCCGTCGGCAATCCCAGCGCTAACGCGACGCGACGGTATGCAGCATAGGGCAAACTGCAAACCCTGTAACCGGCGGGATAGCCTTTCACTTTATCGAAGATCAGCATTGGCGGCTGTGGCACCAATTCGGCAGTCGATTCCACGAGCGCGCCAATCTCCGCATCCCAATCCGCGCCTTCGATGATTCGATAATCGCTGATCCTCTTAGCTTCCTCGACGAAGCTGCGAAAATCCGTGTAAGCGAGTTCAGTCATACGATCTCCCGAGATTTCTTGTTCATCACGAAGACGCGAGGCCACGAAGGTTTCGAAACAAAATTTCTCTTACTTTGTGCTCTTCGTCCTTCGGGGTGAGTCGGACCCTTCCGATTTTGCGCCGTTCGCGGTTAAGTTCTTCTATTCTTCAACGACCGAAATCTCCGACTTCACGTTCTTGCGCTTCAACTCCTCTAAAAACATCCGGTGAATCTCCGGCGGCTCCTCGTCGAACGGAATCATCTCGTGCAACTTCGTTCGGAAGCGATCCTGGCTATATTTGGGGCTGCGCCCGCGCATCGCGAAATGCCGTAGCACGCCGTGACCGGTGTTAAAGTGACCGTGGTACATAAGATCGCCCGGTGAATAGATCGATCCGGGCTTGATCGCGAAGCGCGTGCGCTCCTCGCCTTCGCGCCAGACCATGGCGAAGCCTTCGCCCTGGGTAACGCAAACGATTGCGCCGGGCCCGTGGCGGTGAAACGTACTGCGGCTGCCCGCCGGAAATTCTTGAACATGGCAGCCGTAGGTGGTGCCCGCAAGTCCGAAGCGCATGATCTTCACGCCTTTGCCTTTCATCGGGTAATCGTCCAAGGCAAACGCGTTCACATCAGCCACGAGATTGCTTTCCCATGAGCGAGTCGTCAATTTTTTGTTTTCATTGAAAAACTCCCGATCGGGACGGAAGCGATCGCGAAACTGAAATGGGTTGCGAAAAATGAACTCTTCGTTGTGAAACAGATTGAGCACGTGCGGCGCATTGGTCCCGGCAAGAAACCGTACCGGCTCATTGGATGCGTTGAAATGCTGATAGGAAACGTTGAGCGGTACCGCGAATATGGCCCCGGCACTCCACTCGAACGTTTGCTTGACATCACCTTCGAACCAAACGGTCGTCGCACCGCGGCCTTTGTGAATGTAAATGATCGTCTCGAACATGTGATGCTGCGGCTCACTGTGCTTGCGTGCGGGAATCTCGCAGATATACGCATCGTGCTCCTGCTGCTCGCCCATGTTCAAATAACAACCCAGCGCACCCGTGCGCGCCCACGGCTTCACTTCGACATCCATCAGATCTTCGATAAAAAAACCGGTCACCGACGGGATGCCTTCCTTCTCCTGAAAGGCTTCGTACGGCGTCGGCCCTAAACGAATCGGCTCGCGATGCGGCAATCTCACGATGAAAGACTCCTTCTCACATTAAAGCAGCTCGAATAACGATTTTTATATTTGTTGAGGTATAAACTGCAAGGCGAGTTAGTTGAGACATTAACGAATATTATTGGACTGCGCGGCATCAAGGTTTTGCGAAAAAAAATCGCTGCGGAATGCTGGCTGACTCACGGCTATCATACCCCACCTCGAACAAAAGAATGTCACTTCGTCGGCAGAGTGAATTTGCACCTGCTCAGCTCCTAATTGGTTCGCCGCCGCGCCGTCTTCGCATCCCTAACCCTTTGCCTATGTCGCCAGGGCAGAAGAACCGAATTTCAGCATTCTGCGTCGTTTTGTTGTCGAACCGAAAAGGATTTAGCGGAGAAAGTGCAAGTAAACTGGTGGAGTTTGTCGAGCCAATCACACTGTCTGCAAAATAGAGATTGCAAGGTGAGTCGATAACCACACGGCCGGAAGACTCCGGTGCGCTCAGAACGGCGCAGAAGCCAGCATGACTAATGGATCGCCAGCCGTGATCAGCCAAAGCACCATTATGCTTATCAGACCCGTCACGCAGAAAGCCGCTAGGATGCTCATCACCATAATAAATTTTTCATACATGGTTGCATTCCTGGCCCTTTCCGAAGCGCGCACCGTTCACCGCCAAGATTCGGAACGATCTGCTGTTTACAAATCGATTCTCGTCTCAGAAATGTGGACAGCGCTGTTCGTTTGCACACCTTCGCGAAGTCGGCACATCTGAGAAGCCGAGCTCTCGTCGGTTCAAGCTGACAGACAATAACACGCCGACTCCATACTCCTTCCACAATCGTTCCAACAACTCTCATCTGAAATTCGGCCCAACTGCAACCCGATCGATGTTCAATGGCGGTCCCATATGTCGGTGCAGTATTTTGGGAACGCGCCGTTTTTGGCCTCAGATAAGTGCGCCCACTCATATCCCAAACATGCTTTTTTGAGATCATCCAGTCGGCTGTCCGCTGGTTGTTACGCTCTCGCGACACTGACGAACAGCCGAATCTCCAATCCGAAGTGTCTCGTCCCTGCGCGTCATGGCGGTCATGGAGCAGCAAATTCGATTCCGTATATGTAAACCAGGGACTTAGGTGGCGCACCGACTTTTTTGATCTGCCAAAATCCTCTATGAACGGTGATTACCGGCGGCAAAATCCCGACAACCGTACAGCCAGTGCATGGCGTCTGGCGCAAGCAGCTAGACTGATGGGTATCCGTGATCAGGGCTTAGTCGTGTCAGTGCGACTTCTTGCCGTGCCGAGCTGGCTCATCGCGGAATCGCTAAACCGGTCCTACGAATCTTGTAAGCTTTGCCACGACATGATCACTGTTGGCTCACTGGCCCGCCGCAACTTTGCGCGATTGCTTCGGCGCAAATACATTTGCATCCAACAGTCATAGAAATATTCAAGATCGTGTCGCGCGTTTGCCGCTTGTTTATCGGGAGTCTCGTACCGAATAGTGATCCATCGGCCGGCGAACGAGATGGTCACCCGTTCCGACGCATTCCGATTGTCCAGATAGCAGCCGGCGCCGCGCAGCAGTTGTGAAATGATGTATGGGTCCGGCGTTTTGCCGGCATCTTGGCGGCGGCTCTTGCCATGCAAATCGAAGGTTTCAATCTCCTCCGGTGTGAAGCGTAAGTCCATCGGGCGATCTGGCCGTGTTCGAGTCGGACCGGAGCGCCGAAACAGTCCGGCAATCGCACGTAAAACGGATAAGCTTCCTTTTCGCCCTGTCGCGCTGCCTTTGGCCACAACGAAATAAGTTCCGTTCTCTATTTCTATGTCGAAAGCGGAGAAACTGAATCTCTCCAGCGCCTGCCCGAGGGCGCGTAACTGGCGCGCAAAATTCGTCTCGTTGACCTTTGGTAGGTGAATCGGCCGCTGCTCGGTGACATGGGAAGTTGTGGTGGTGGCTGTTCTGCAGTTTGCGTTGGCTTTCATATAAACTCGTTTCTGCTATGACGCCTGCCTTGTTGCCGGTTACTATGCTCGAGATCGTCCCATCAAGCGGTGCAAGAAAACGGTGACGTAATGCAATCGAGAACCTTCGCCCAGCCTTGGGCCAAACTTTGTCCGACTTGCGTATCGCGAACGCCTATCCAAAATACCAGGGCTACAAGAACGATCACTAATGTGTACTCCGTCAAGCCCTGACCATTTTCCTCCCGACAAAGTCTTTTCAATAAACTCATGATTTGCCTCTCATTGTTTTGTTCCTCTGCCACAAACAAAAAACCGGCCCAGAGAATTTCTGTTGCCGGTTTCACCATTCGCTCGCCGAGTCCCCTGGTGACCACGTTGGGATCTCGGTTCATTGCATCAACATAAATCTGATCGCAGCTTCCGCAGATATGATGCCAGTGCGCTCGTTTGCACCCTTTGGAGTAATCACGGGCATCTGCACCAGGCCTACCTAGGTTTCCCAGTGAAAGCTTCTTGCCAGTGACAAGCGTGTTGTCGGAGCTGTCGTGTTAACAAACTTAACAGTGCTTCGCAGAATCTTTGCATAACAGAAGATTGCCGCCTAGAGCCGCACGCGAAGCAATAAAGAAGCTTCGTCTGCGGCTCCACACTATGATTTGACTGTCCTGGCCGGATAGCCTATCTACCAAACGTGCGGTTTTGCGCCGCGCATTCATAATGACTCCAAAACATCTTGCGTTCGTTGCTTTCGTCACGCTCTTTTGCATCGTTGACAGCCAAGCTCAGGAGAAAAAGCTTGAGCTTCTGATCGTTTCATATAGTTCATTGACAGGGAATCGCGCGCCGCTCTGGATCGCAAAGGAATCCGGGCTTTACGAAAAGTATGGGCTCGATGTAAAGCTCGTCAGTATCGCCGCCGGTAGTGTATCTCTGACAGCGCTGCTCGCCGGCAATGTTCACCTAACCACGGATTCCAGCTCCGGCGTAGTCAGCGCCATCGCTCGCGGCGCGCCTATCGTGACGGTCTCGACCAATGGCGCTCTGCCTTATCAACTCATTGCCATGCCGACGATCAAAACGCCCGCCGATCTCAGGGGCAAAATCGTTGGCAGCAGCCGAATCGGTGCCGGTACGGATTTTTTGCTACGCCGCATTCTCGCTAAATTGGGATTTACACCGGGTAAAGACGTCTCACTCATTCCCACTGGCGTCAGTGAATCGGAGAAGAGAATTCAGCTGATGCTTCAAGGCAAAATTGACGCGACCATTGGCGAGTCCGACAAAGTCTTTCAATTCGAATTGGCGGGGCAAAAAATCTCGCTTTTGGGCGAACCTAAAAACTTCGGCGTTCCGGCACCGGGCAGCGAAATCAATACCACTCGGCAACTCTTACGGGAGGCGCGCCCGCGCCTTAAGGCTTTCTTCATGGCGTACGCGGAAGCGATCGCCTTGGGACGAAAAGACCGCGAGCTCGCGTATCGGGTATTTCGCAAGTACATGCGAGTCGACAATCCGCGCCTCCTGGATTTTACCTATCGAGTGCAGTTTATGGAGGCGATTCCCGCCAGGCCTTATCCGCGCGAGGATGCGATCCAAGCCAGCCTAGAAGATTTGAAAGAGACGACGCCCAAGCTCGACGGCATGAAGCCTACGGATTTCTTTGATCCATCGCTGATCATAGAATTGGAGAACGAGGATTTCTTCAGTAAATTGGAAAAACAATGACCAAACTGAGACTTTTTGTGCTGCTCTTTGGGTTATGTTGCTGGCCACAGCTCTTTGCCTACGCAGAAGAACGGATGCGCATCGGTATCTCGGCGGTCTCGCTCGGCTTCTTACCCACGGTACTCGCCGAGAAAAAGGGTTTGTACCCGAAATACGGGCTGCTCGCCGAACATGTGCTGGTGCCGTGCGCGATCGCAACCAATGCGCTTCTCTCGGAAGATCTCGATTATGCGGTTTGCACGGGTCCGGGAATTGCCGGAGCGATTAAAGGACTGCCGATCAAGCTGATCATGACGACCCAGGACAAGCTCGGTTATCTCCTTTTGGTGAAACCGAACATACAAAAGCTCACGGACCTGCGTGGCAAAACCATCGGCATCAGCACGTTTGGCAGCCAGCTTTATCTCACTTCGGTAACCTTGTTCCGCAAGGCCGGCATGGAGACGGGCAAGGATGTAAATCTTTTGCCCGCCGGCGATAACAACGCGCGGATCGCCGCGATGGAGAGCGGCAAAATCGACGCGACATTTGTTTCCTCGCCTGCGGACATCTTCGGCGCCAATCGCGGCTATAAGGTTCTGCTCTGGTCACGCGACCATGTGCCGCTCACCCAAAATGCGATAGTGGTAACGGATAGAAAGCTCAAGCAATCGCCGGATCAGGTGAAGCGTACGATCAAAGGCAGTATCGAGGCGCTCAAATTCATTCGCGATCACCAGGAGGAATCCGTCGAGATCGCCTCCAAGTGGTTGAAGCTCGATTTGCCGACGACGCGCGCCGCATTTGAGAATTATTTGCCTTGTTATAGCCCCGATGGCGGGTTGAGCGATCAGGCGTTGCACGATTTGATTCAGTACGAGCTCGATCGTTCGGCCATGAAAAAAGATATTCCGCTTGCGCAGGTCGCGAGCCGCACTTTGCTCCAGCAGGCGCAAAAAGAACTCAATATTCGTTAGTCATGAACGCTGAGAGGCAAATAAGTTTTGCGCCGCCTCTCGCCGGGATCCGGGTCTTGGATTTTACCCATGTGCTCGCGGGCCCTTTCTGCACCCGTTTACTCGCCGATTTGGGCGCGGATGTCGTCCGCGTGGAAAGCAGCAAACATCCTGACCATCCCTGGCCCTCTGCATTTATTAGCGATGATGGACGCCATGCGTCTTATCTCAACACCAATCGCAGCAAACGCTCCATCGCGATCGACCTGAAAAACCCGGAAGGGCAGAAGCTCGCGAGCGAACTCGCAGGCGTTGCGGACATAATTATCGAGAATTTCAGCGCCGGTGTGATGGAGCGCCTGACACTTGGCTATGAGACGCTCAAGTTGGGCAATCCGTCGCTGATCTATGTCAGTATGTCGGGATACGGTCATCAGGGTCCGCGCCGTCATTGGACTAGCATGAACATGAATCTCCAGGGATACAGCGGACTGATGATGGTCACCGGGGCGCAAGACGGACCGCCCACGGCGATTTCGAATTCGTGGAACGACTATGTCGGCGGCCTGCATGCTTGTTTTGCAATTTTGCAAGCCGTGGCGCGACGCCGCTCGACCGGCGCCGGCAGTTTGATCGACTTGAGCCAATTCGAATGCAGTGCCGCGATGATCGGCGCCGCAATCTTGAGCAGCGCCGTCAACGGAGAAATCCCACGTCGCCTCGGCAACCGCTCCGAAAAATTCGCCCCTCAGGGGGTTTACCGTTGTGCCGGCGCAGATGATTGGTGCGCCCTCTCGGTCGAGACCGACGAGCAATGGAAAGTGCTTGCCCGTGTCATTGGCTCCGGTGAATGGAGCGGCGACCCCGATTTCGGAACGGTTGCGGGCCGGATAAAACGTCATGACGAAATCGACGGAGCGATTTCCGTATGGACGGCGCGCCGCTCGAGTGAGGACGTCGAAAGTCGCCTGAGGCGTTTTGGAATAAGCGCCGAGCGCGTGCGCCGTATCGATCAGGTCGTCGACAGTCCGGACGCTTCGGAAATTTTTAACCTAATGCCGGAGCGCCGGGTCGGCTCGATGCGCACCACGAGACTGCCCTTTTCGTTATCCGGCGTCGATCTTCCTTCGCCGCGGAGCGCACCGAGCCTCGGCGAACAGAGCGCAGAAATTTTACGCGATTGGTTGAATCTCTCCGCGCCGGCGGTCGACGTATTGATGAAAAACGAGGTTCTCCGGTAATGGAGTCGGACGAGCTCATCACACCGGAACTGAATCGATGGATCGGACAGGAGACCCCACCGCGACCGCTAGAAACCATCGCCGCCTCGGACGTAAGACGTTATGTCGATGCCACTGGCGATGCCAATCCGCTCTGGCTCGACAATGATTTCGCCCGCAGTGCGGGTTACAACGGCCGCATTCTTCCGCCCGTGTTGGTGGGCTGGCTGCCGTTTAGTTTCAAAGAAGGCAGCGAGCGCGCCAACACAGATTTCAGCGATCTACGCCGCCAACTACCGCTTCCTGCCGAATATACCAACGTGCGCAACGCCGGCTCCGAAACCGAGTGGCTTGAGCCGGTTTATTTGGGCGAGCAACTCTCAACCCGAACCAGGATCACGGACATTGTGGCGCGGCAAGGTAAAGCTGGTTTGGGTATTTACATTACCCAAGAAGAACAATTGTTTAATTCAGACGGAAGAGTTGTGCTCCGCCGAAATCATACGCTGGCTGTCTTTCCGGATAGGAAGTATTCCGCGGACAATTCACAGGATCGGAATTGATGCTTCGAGTCATCGATCTTACGACACTCACAGGAGCCTACGCCGCTCGGCTCTTCGCAGAGCAGGGACATGAAGTGATTCGCGTCGAAGCGCCGGAAGGCGATGAAATTAGAAAATTGCCGCCGTTCTTGAAAAACTGCGAAGACCTCGAGCATGGCGCCTTCCATCAATTTCTGAATGCCGGCAAGAAGAGCATCACCCTCGATTTCGAACTGCCAGACGAACGCGAGCGTTTTCTCGACTTGCTGACAGCACCCGATCTCTTGATCGCCAATTCACCGCTGCCCGTTGACGAACGTGAGTGTCGCGCCGTCAATCCTAAGCTGGTTCTGATTAAGATTGTCGACGATGCTCCGGAAATTTGCGCCGCGGCGCGCTCGGGCTTGATGGCCCTGACCGGTCATCCCGGAAAAACGCCGTTTGTGCTGGGTGCTCATATTCCTTCGATGGCTGTGGCAACTTATGTGGCCGTCGCCGCCGCTACGGCTCTGCTCGTGCGCAATGCCTCGCAGCAGGGCTTGACCACCGCGGTCTCCGTACGCCAATCGTTAGAGTCCTTCGTGGAGCAAGCGATGGTCGAGTACTGCTTCTCCGGCATAATCACCGAGCGGCGCGGCGGCAAGGGCGCCATTACCGCAGTCTCAGGCGCACTGCCCTGTAAAGACGGTCATTGGGTCATCAGTCAAATCCATCGCTCTGGCCGCTGGTCAAAATTTATGGAATGGGTGAAGGATGAGGAGCTGAATGCCGATCCGTCACTCGCGGAAGAAGAAAATCAGCACAAGCGGCGCGACTTTATTATGGAGCGCCTGCGCATCTGGGCAAACCGCTTTACCAAAGCAGAGCTCGTGGACGAGGCCCAACGGCGTCACTTCCCCGCGTCTCCGGTTTCCACCCCGCTCGATCTTGTCAATGATCCGCAATTGTTGGCGCGCGGATTTCTCACCGAAATCGATCATCCCGATTTCGGAAAGATTCATGTCCCACAGGGCGCCCTTGCGAGTATTGCTGGAACCGTACTGCGCCCCGCCCCACGGCTCGGCGAACACAATAACGAGCTACTCGGTCGGCGTGCTGCTGCAACAACTTAGTCTCCCAACGAGCGAATCCCGTGAAACAATCCGTCTATTTCGAGAGCATTTCCGTTGGTGACTGTATTCCGCCGCGCGAATTCGGGCCGTTGACTATCGTTGATACCGTGCGTTGGGCCGGGCTACAGGAGAATTGGCAGCATTTACATTACGACCGCGATCACGTCCGGCAACACAATGGCCTACGAACGTTCATTGCGAGCGGCGCATACCGGCAGGCCCTGCTCATCCGCATGTTGACGGACTGGATCGGGCCGCGCGGCTGGCTAAAGAAAATCTCGGTTCGACATAGCTACTCGACTTTCGAAGGCGACATGATGCGCTTCAGTGCCAAGGTGCTCGAGAAGTCGCCTGATTCATCCGCGAACTCGGTCGTCTGCGATCTCGAAGGCACTAATCAGGATAATCGGCGGATTCTCACTGGTAGCTGCACTTTGATCCTTCCATCCGGGCCTGATCCTCAACGTTAATACGGGATCGGGTATCTCGCTTCGGCGAGCTTGTGCGACGTTGCGGCGAAACTTCGCAGCGCTCGCGAATCTCACTGGATCTCTGAGTTGCTCTAGCTTTCGTTGATCCTGTCGCAGAGCTTCACGCTGTCTATGATTGCCTGGAGAATCGTCGTCGGCATACGCGCGTACGCTCGGAATTAGCAGAGGAGCCGCTAGCAAGCGTACCGATAAAATCGCATCGGCTTTCTTCATATTTCCTCCTTTCGCTGCTTTCTCCGACGTCAAAGCGTTGCGCAACGTTTGTAACACCAGCAACCAGTTGTTGCGAATGCTTAGCATGCGACAGCATCGAAAAGAAGGAAATTCTCGGGCAAGGAAAAGCTGCATCCCAACGATAGAACGCCGGCTCGTTCTATGATTGTTTAGATAGTGGCCGATGATCGCTGAGTGGACGGACGATCGTTCCGAATAGCGCACGCGCTCATCGCCCAGCTCTCGCGGGATCAACTGCGCGGAACAAGACCTATGGACAGCGCGCTTTCGCTTCATCGTCTGCACTTCGCTTTTACGATCACGTATCACTATATTTTTCCGCAACTGAGAATGGGCCTCGCGCCGTTGATCGTGATTTTCAAGTCGCTGGCCCTCCGCTCGGGAGATGAACGCTACAATAAAGCAGCCCGTTTCTGGGCCAAGATATTCGCTGTAAATTTTCTTTTTGGCGTCATTACGGGTGTACCGATGGAATTTCAATTCGGCACCAATTGGGCCCGCTTTTCGCAATACGCGGGCGGTGTGATCGCAACGTCTCTCGCGATGGAAGGAGTCTTTGCCTTCTTTCTCGAATCGTCTTTTCTCGGAATTTTTTTGTTCGGCGAACAGCGCTTCGGACCAAAGATTCATTGGCTGGCCGCGTTTATGGTTTCGTTGGTTCATGGGCTTCCGGTTTTTTTATTATCGTGACCGACGCCTGGATGCAGCATCCGGTGGGTTACGAGATCGCTGCCGACGGTGCCGCTCACCTCAACAGCTTTTGGGCGTTATTGTTTAACGAGTGGGCGCTCTGGCAATACGTACACAACATGAGTGGCGCGCTGGTGACCGGGTCATTCACCATGGCGGCCCTGGGAGCGTTCTATATACTCTCTGCAAGCCAACAGGAGTACGGCCGAATGTTTGTCACTCTCGGCGTGATCGTCGCGCTGGTGTCGTCATCGTTTCAGCTTTGGCCATCCGGAGACCGAAGCTGTTGAGGCTTTAGCCGGTGCTGCCGCGCAGCCCTAGATCCGGCTTAGAGTGCTTCAAACGAATTTCTCGAGAGCCTTTCCTACCTCGCGGTACACCATATGGTCCTGCCACCCAGAGTTGGTGGTGCGCTCAGACGTCGACAGTCTCTGCACAACTTAGGTTTCTCACGACGGCATGGCGCAGAGCAGACAAAATCGCTTTAGCTCTGCTCAGCTGCTTAATCGTGTGACTTCAACAGATTCGAAAACTTTTTGCCTCAATTTTGGCATGTGTAAGTTTTGCTCGAAGCTTTCAGGCAAAATTGCCGCCGTGCTGCCGCGCGCTTTATTACCGCACACACCAGGAGTCTCTCTGAAATTTCCATTGGTCCTGGGGCATGGGCTGTGCTCAAGTCCAGCTCCGGCTGGGCTACGCCCATATGCGGCAACCCGTCCTCTGATGACAACATCGAATGTCGATATCCAGAACCTAGTCACCGTCCAGCAAGCCGCGCAGCTGTTGAACATCACTCCGGCGGCTATCCACAAGGCGATTAAACGTGGCCGATTACCATACCTCAAATTAGGCCGCGTCTTTGTTATTCAGCGCACCGATCTTATTCAATACCGCAAAACCAAATCAGTTGGCGGACGACCGAAAAAAGCGCGGCCATGAAACTGGTTGATCGAAATAGACAGCTTTGCAAAGTGCGGTCATGCGTTCCTGTTCCAGGGCGATTAAAAGCGAGATCCTCGTCGTCGATGTCGGTTGAGGAGTCAGCCAAACTTCCCGCACGATAACATCTTGCCCGCAAGACCTTCTTCGGATGGTTTCTAATCCGACGAATCAAATCGAATGTCAGTAAACTACTGATTGTGGATCAAAGCCACAGTCAAAGCGGTTTATGCACAGAATCATCGAGTGCCTAAAAACGCCTGTTGGGCTCAAAGAAGTGCATGCGGCAACCGACGACCAGGACTTTCTGGCGCTCTGACCAAGCGCTGCACATACGCCGGTTGGAAATTCGTAACCACGCACTACCACACCCGTTTTCCCGGTGGCTTAAACGTAACTTCAGAAGGTCAGATTTTTCTGAAGTGGGAGCAGCTGGCCTTGTTAGGGATGCGCGGCAGGAACCGAGCCGCATTGTTCATTCCGCCTCCCATCTGGCTCGATATAGACAATGCAGGCGGAGCGACGTTCTGCGCTCGTATCACCAGAGAGCATCGATACACCGCCGCAGACTATAATACCGGCCGATGAACACGGCTCGTCTAATATTCGCGCGGTCGCCGGTATGCGGGCTGTATCAACAGGGTTGGTTTGCGGCGAGAAGCACGCGAGCGGTGATAATGTCACCACGACAGCAAAATATCGAACTCTGTACAGGTTGATGGAATGCTCGCTATCTATTCTATTCGCTCAGACTTGTCCGGCTATTTTGCCCTGTATGCGGTGCAACGCCGTTTCTCACTTTACGAGCGGATATGATCTCACTCATCAGAACAAAAGGCTTGACTGCTCGTGTTCAAACCGGCCAGGGAAACGGCCCAACTAAGCGCCTCGGAACAGATCCCTGCGCGTAAAGCGCCAAAACCTGCATCTACACTCGGTGCAGCGAAACGGTCGTATCAGCAGCAATATGGGCAGTCTTTCGAGAATATTTTGGCGGCGCGATCTTCTTACGTTTGTGCTATCGCAAGCGGGGCAATTAGGGCGGCTCATACTTACCCACAGAGACCGGTGATTCAGAGTTCTTTCTTAAAAATCGCGTCAGCCGCAAAAGAGAGACGCGTTATCTCATTCAAAAGTTCTGGCCGATATGGATCGTCCTTGGGCGTCTTGGCGATCTGCTGGGCCACGGCATTGAGGCGAAGCAAAAGGGCATCAATTGTTGGAAATTCTTTCGGTAAGCAGCGCAAGACGTGCTGCGGCCGTTCGGCCGCCCTTTGCTGTATTTTTCTCAGTTCGTCGCGAATGACGTTCAGCTCTAAGATTTCATCCAGCTCGGCCTTGCGAGTTTGGTTCTTTTGAACCTCACAACGATGAAGCAATTCGGCCATACGTCTGTTAACAGCTCTTAAACTAACGGGTTCAATCATTTTGCGAACACCTTTCGTTCACTCAAATTGAACCGGCGCGACGGCGCCCGAACGGCCAATAAGCCGTTCGCATGTTACGCGTCGGACGGGGGGAATCCAGAAGATTAAACGACCGGTGCACTGGCCGATGAGCAATGGCGGTGCCAGCACGCATTTTCAAAATTTTCTATATTTTTCGAATGCGGGCCGGTACGAGGTGCGGGATGCGTAAGTAAATCGAACACGAGCTGTGCGGAGAGAATGACACCTGGATCAGCGAGCGGATTACACTGTTTCGCGCCAATGCGATTGCTCGTGCAATCGCTGTTCAAAGCCTGCAGCGATTTCAAGCGGCAGGATCAAGGTGAACCGCTTGGTCGCAGAGGCGAATCGGTCTAGGCGCTCTTACGGTTACGGCTGCTCAAAGCCCGACTCTATCGGTCAATGGCTTCCCGCTGGGCCCTTGCCAACGTGGCCGAATCCACAGCGCTTCTGTCGTGATGCTTTGAATCGGAACCGAGGTCGGCGGAACGCGCACCGAGACTCACCGTCGGCTCACCTATCAGGGGATCGAAACTTTTCTCGGACGTTCCGTGTCGGGATTCTGCTGCACGATTTCGCACACACGAATGTGCCACTAAAAAGGGTGAGAGTCTCTAAAGCATGGCGCGGCGCGATTTCCCACTGCTTCTGGGCTATTCCGCTCGGAAGGTTCCCTCAAGAAGTTGCTACCCCGTTATTCCGCCACTGAGCAACAAAATATTAACCCACGAACCGATGAGACACGTGACTTGTGCCTTGGATTTGAGGCGATCCCAATTCCAAAACCGCGAGTGACAGTCTCGACAACGCAACGGTCGAATCCAAAAAGCACCGCTTAGCGCTTTTTCTAAGTCGGTTTTGCGACGAGAGAGCCGCACGTTCGAACTGGAGCAGTGTGGGCAAACTCCCTTGCTGAACAACCCCACAATACTTTGAACGAGGCTCATAAAAGAACTAGCCAAGCGCCTCTGCATTTAACGTCTCCACATTTCCGCGCTGTTTGCAGCTTGTTCGATTGCCGCATTTCCAAGCTTTCCTCTAGAGCTGTGAAAAAAGTCAACTGCTTTGTCCGCGCCGCCCGACGATTCGAAAGCGCGACCATACACCAAATATATTTAGTTGCAAAGATTTGCGGAATATTTCTTCCAAATGCTTCGTCCACTTGTTTGCTTTATTTATCCTCGCTCTTTTTGATGGGTAGCTGAACCGCGGCGGCAGAGAAACTCAAACGAATGGTAAATGAAATGAACTTAGGCTTGGAATGAAGAGACAAAAAAGCAAACAAAATTGGTGATTTACCCCACCCTGAGTATCACCTCCTTTTTGGAATCTTTTCTTCTGTCTCCGCCTCGTTGACATGATTGCTTCTTGGTAAAGCGCCTTGGCCAATGGCTAGCCCCGATCTGCCATGGCCGAAACAATACCGAGGTACTCGATCGCGCTATCAAGGAATTTTAGCAGAAATTTCCCGTGCTGAAGAATTAACCGAAACAACACATTGAGTGGCAGCTTTCTTGTTCCGAATTGACGCTTTCGAACGGTCTGTTGTAAGCTCGCGCTCGAATCTCACCTGACCTCTTGATCGGAGCACCACATGCTGACAGATCGTTACGCTTACTCGCCAATTATACGGCGTAACCCGTTTCGCTGGCCCAACGGTGCGCGGATCGCTTTGATGGTGGCGCCGAATATCGAATGTTTCCATATCGACAAAGTAATTCCTGGCGCGCCGAGCTCTTATTTGCCGGATGTGACCGGCTATGCGCTGAGAGATTATGGGGCGCGCATCGGGGTTTTCCGCCTCATGGAAGTTCTGGACAAGCACGGGATCCGGGCGACGGTGCTGCTGAACGCAGACGTGTGCGTTCATTACCCGGTGGTCATCGAAGAGGGTAACAAACGCAACTGGGAGTGGCTTGGCCACGGCGTGACCAATAATATTCGCATGACTCAGTATTCCACCGACGAAGAGCGAGGGGTGGTGCGCCAGATCAGAGAGACAATCACGGCGGTCACGGGCAAAGCGCCGCGCGGCTGGCTCGGTCCGGGCGGGGGCGATGAAAGCCCGCATACCCTTGACCATCTCGCAGCCGAGGGATTCGATTACGTATGCGACTGGGGTTTCGACGATCAACCGATAGCGCTACGCGTCCAATCCGGACGCATGATCGCAATACCCTACCAGCAAGGGCTCAATGACATTAGAGTGATATTCCAGGGCGGCCACACTCCCAAGGACTGGTGCGAGATGGTTTGCGATCAGTTCGATACCCTCTATGCCGAAGGTGCGACGCAGGCGCGCGTGATGACGATTCCCCTGCATCCGTTCGTGATTGGCCTCGCGTTTCGCATCAAATATCTCGACAAGGCGTTAAATTACATTTGCTCCCATCAGGGCGTATGGAAGGCGACAGGAGCGGAAATCGCCGATCATTATTACTCCGGCTATTATCAACGACCGTAATACGGGAACACTACACCATGAAAACATTGATCTTGGCTTTGGTCGCGTGCTTGCCGTTTTCGCTGGGTTACGCCGCCGATCACATCATGATCGGGAACGTGTCGCGTACGGTGGAACAACTGCCGAATTACGCCGCAACGGACAAGGGTTTTTTTGCGCAGGAAGGCATCGAAGCGGACGTGGTGTTGATCGGTTCCACCGACACCTTGGTTCAGGCGTTGATTGCTGGCCATGTGCAAGTCGCTATCGTCGATCCATCAGCGGCGATCAATGCCGTGGAGCGCGGCGCGGCGCTCAAGATCATCGGCGGCACCGTGCCGATCGCGGCCTATACTCTGGTCGGTTGTCCTAAGTACAAAAGCATTAAAGATCTCAAGGGCACGACTATCGGAGTGGTGAGCCTGGTTTCAGGTAGCACAATTTTTCTCCGCGAGATGTTGAAGGCCGAAGGATTGGAGCTCAATCGCGATTACGCGATCATTCAGAACGGCCCCACCACGCAGCGGCTTGCGAGTCTCAAAGCCTGCAACACGTCGGCGACCATGATTCTCGGAGGCGACCTGCCGCGCTCGCGCGAATTGGGATTTCCCGAGATCGCCCGTTTACACGACTACATCCCCAACCTGCAGTTTCATAGCTTGATCGTTGATGGAAGTTGGGCGGAAAGCCACAGCCAACTCACCGTTCGCTATCTCAAAGCGATGGTGCGGGCCATGCAGTGGGCTCATGCGAATCATGAGCAAGCGGCCAATCTCGTGACCAAACGAACAGGTATTCCGCTCAAATATACCCGCATGACCGTGGATGAGTATCTTTCGCAGGGGATTATCAGCCGAGATGGATCGGTTAACCGCGACGGGTTTCAGCGGCTTATCGACTTAATGGGCGAGAGGCTATTCAAAAGCCACCCGTATCCAGCGCCGGAAAAGTATCTGGATCTAAGCTATCTCCGCCGTGCACAACAGGAGCTTGCGAAGTAAAATGCCAGGGGGAAGAAATGCTGCGATGTTAAAGCATACGAGCGACAGCAGCAACACCGATAGCAAAGTCGGAATGAAGCGAGCGCTCAGTAGTTTTAAATCGTGGCAGGGCGCCACAATCTACTTAAAAAGATCGGGCAGATCCCGTGAAAGAATCTGCCCGATCGAGTTGTGCAGGTGATGCTTACCGCTTGCTGCTTCGGTTATCACGATCTCTATCCGACCTTGCATACTGGAATTCTGGCATTGACTTGAGCGCGTCTTTTGTCGCTCCCGGCAATACAAGCTTGTCATTCTCATGTTTGAGCTGGCTTACCGGAACAGCGACATCATGTTTACCGACACCGAGGAATCCCCCTACTCCGATAATGGCGAATGTTCCCGAGTTGTTGCGAGAAAAAATTAAATCGTCCACCTCGCCGATCTTGTCATTGTTGTCATTGTAAACCGTTTTTCCCATAATATTTTTCTTTACGCTCCAGCCTCTCTCAGCGACCCTCATTTGGTCTTGGCTGATGTTTAAGCTGTGCGATTGAGCATAGGCGCTCGCCGCGCCAAGGGATAACGCCGCTGCAAGTCCTACGGCGGTAAAGCTCTTCATCAGGGTTCTGTCTAACGAATTGCTAACCATAATTCTTCCTCCTTCTTTCTTCCGATAATAGTTCACGACTGCAACGGATATGCCACTACTTGGCATTCAACCACTTAGAAACTATTCCAATCTATTTATAGTCAGATTCCTCCGGACTACGAGTAGTAAAACGGCTCCCAGGCACGAACAGACGGTAACAAATAACGACAGCAAAAAGGAAAAGAATCTGGATGAGTGAACGTTAGGCTTAGGCAATCTCGTCGCCGAAAATGCTGAAATCGAATTACGAGCAAGATAGACTAAACTTGAGGGCGAGATGGAAGGATCGGAAAGAATGGCTAATACACAGTTGATTGACTGTCCATCGTGCGGCGCAAAAAATCGGGTGCCGTTGTCAAAGATTGCTCAGGGCCTGCAACCGAGTTGCGGCCGATGCAAGCAACCTTTACCTCTCGATAGCAAACCAGTGACGGTCACCGATGGCACCTTCGCGTCCGTAGTCGAGCACTCGCCGTTGCCGGTTTTGCTCGACATGTGGGCGCCCTGGTGCGGGCCGTGCCGGATGGTCGCTCCGGTAATCGAGGAATTGGCGAAGGAAATGGCAGGGCGAGTGCGCATCGGCAAGCTCAATGTCGATGAGAATCCGGCCACAGCAGCGCGGTTCGGCGTTCAGAGCATCCCGACTTTGCTCGTACTTGACCGAGGACGAGAATCGACCGGATTGTCGGCGCGCAGCCCAAGGCCGCGATCGTGCAGCGGCTGGAACAGGCGCTACGCACTTAAGCCAGAGAAGACATCGAACCACGCGGGGGGACGTTCAACCGATTCCATCGCGGCGCTCTGTTAGACGTCGAGGAATCAAGGCGATTAAGCGTTTGGAGTGCAAAACGTTGAGGATCAACGCCGATTCACGCCTCAACTTCACAGATATTGAGTGAGCTTCTTCGAAAGCTCGTGTTCCGATTCTGGTGGCTGATCCAACACCCACGGCAATTTCGGCCGCGGATCATCGACTCGCTATCCGAGGCGGTTATCGATGCATTGATGCGTGCTTTGACGCATGTGATCCTTGGCTTCCTCCGCCGTAGCAAAGGTGCGGTTGGTAGACATCGAATGAATGCCTGCGTCGAAATCGATGTGACCTTTCCAAGCCCATGAGTTTCTCCACGGGTCTAACGTAATCACTGCGACGTAGAACTGCTGACGGTAGGATTCCCTAATTTTGTAAATTTTTTGTTCTTTTCGGCTGCTCACCATCACACACTAAGCTTTTAGTCATCCGAACGCAATGAATTGAGATTGGTACAATTGAACTCCCGTTGGGTCCGGTCCGCAAAGACGGGTCAGCACAATTTAAATCATCCGTTTTCTTCGAGTAAGTGGCTGGAATCGTTTTTCTATTCTCAAGAGGTCGCGGTCAGGGCACGCGAACTCATATTATTTCCCTTGTGTTCCACAACGGCTGAGCCTAGAGTGGCACTCTTATGGCAAGAATAACTGTCGAAGATTGTCTGGATAAGGTATCTAGTCGTTTTGATCTCGTCCTGCTCGCCTCGAAACGAGCCCGGCAGCTCCGGATGGGAGCGAAGCCTTGCATTGAGTCAGACAACCGGGACATCGTTGTAGCGCTGCGCGAGATCGCTGCGGGCAAAGTCCGATGGATGCCTCCCACGCCAGAACCGGCAAAATAGAGAGACTCGCGCCGGATTGAGATTCCTGGCAAATCAGCCACCTGATTGACATTGCCGGTATTAACCCGTAGGCTGGCTTTACCTACTTCAGTAAATGGCCTTCTGAATTGGGAAGAAATATTTCGAAGGCCTTAATCTGTCTCTCTCCTTGCGAACGATTCCTAACGGACAAACCGACCAGAGCGTGGTTTCAGTAATTGGTTAACCCATGTTCTGCCGAGTGGCAGTCTAATTCCCAGGGTTTCAGACAAAACATTCTCTCATAGGAGGAGAACATGGGTACAAAATTATACGTTGGCGGTCTGCCTTATTCGGTTACCGAAGGTCGACTGCAAGAAATCTTTTCAGCGCACGGCACAGTGGAATCGGCGAACGTAATTGCCGACAAGTTTACCGGTCAATCGCGAGGCTTCGGCTTTGTCGAGATGAGCTCAGGCAGCGAAGCGCAGAAGGCCATCAGTTCATTGAATGGCACGCAGCTCGACGGCCGTACGCTCACCGTCAACGAGGCAAAGCCGATGGCCCGGCGTGATGATGGTGGCGGGCGCGGAAATCGCCAGGGCGGTCGCAATCGCTGGTAAAGTCTCCGTTTCTTAGCTAAGGCGCTTGGGGCAGCAGGTCGGGTTGCCCCTTCCCATATGCCCCGCTGCCGCCGGCGCGGCAACTCGAGTGCTTGGCATCTCCACATGGTTCGCCAGAGGGCGCGAACCAGTTCATCGCTTCACCTTTTGCTTGATTGTCCAGTCACCCGGCACTGAGTTGCTTGGGCTGTGCGCGTAACCTCTGGAGGTTTTATGACCGAACAAGAAGCCGTAAAACAAAGCGCGAATTTGTTGAAGAGCATCATTCGTAGCATTGACAAAAAACTCGAGTATAACTTTGTCGACTCGACTCAGGAAGGCAGATTCTCGCTTCGACTGACAACACGCGGAAAAAATGGCATGGTTTCGTTATTGACACACGACCTCCGTTCAGCTCTGACGGACGACGTGCGCAAGAATGCGATCCGGCAGAAGATCAAGAGCATCCGAGACCATATGTTATCTGTCTATGTAAAAGACGTTATGGGAAGGAAGATGGCAAAAATGCTGAGCGCCGGTGCAGCCGCTCAAGGTGATTCAAAACCGTCATTCTTTTACCGGCGCCCTGGCGGTCGAAGATAGCAAGTTTCGAATGCGCTCCGCGGTCGCGGCATCGTCGATCCCGAAAAACGGATTCGTAAAGCTGTTGTGATGACTTTTATCTATGAAAAGCAGCTTTGGTGCAGAGATTGTCGGCGCAATCACGTGATCAAACTCTACTCGACAGCCGAGTTAACTCAGGAACAGGCGGCCCGGTTTTTTGTTGAAGGTGATTATAATGACCAACTGAGAAAGCATGCGGCCTGTGGCAGCTGCGGCGGCAATATCACACCTCACAATGATATCGATATCGTCGAAAGCAAAGGCGAGTGGAAAGAAATCTGTCTCGATTGCTTTCGAAAGGGTTGAACAGTAACTCAGGCGAAGAAAAATTGACGCGTGCACGACCTACATTGATGATCCAAGGAGGACCTATGGAAACTTTCAAAAAACGGCAAAAAGCGTGGGCGCGGAAAGAAAAGCAACAGAAGAAAGCTGCGCGCCGGATGGAGCGGCGAAACGAAAAAGCGAACTCCGGCAACAAAAACGAAGAAAATAAAGTTGCTGCGCCCCGAATAGTTGATTGATTCAGCGCGACAGAAAGACATTTCGCGAAGTTTTTCGGGCACTCGCCTAGTCGGTGCGGTCACCGAAATCGCGATAAAATCGACTCGCGATCGACGTTATTAAAAATCCGTTCGCCGCAATCGTTTGCTACTGTGCACTCGTTACTATACAGTTTTGACAGAACATGCCTTGCCGCTACAGACGCGCAAGAGGTAAAAGACCGGCCCTAGACTTCTCACGGGCATGAGCTGCGGCGTCGATCGTACGCTGGAAATTCCCGGTCTTGCAGCCCCTTCCTCTTCCTAGATCCGCAGGCAGCCAATGTCCTGCATAAGGAGATTTCTATGTATCCACTATTCGTGGTCGTCATCCCAATAGTCTTATTGGCGCGCGCATGATCTTGAACCGGATCGAATTATCCTTCGATCAACCTAAAATTCGCCCAGAGCAGGATCCTACGAAGAGACTGGGCATCGAAACGGAATCGTTTCCATTGAGACGGCGCATCAACTGATACTGGTCGGCGCCAATCGGTGCGTTTGCCGCGCCGGCATGGCCTGAAAGGCCCGTAGCATAAAAGGAGCAGGAAAGTGATTGATTTAGCAAAAAGACTGTTCGTGGGCATCAAAATTTCCAAGGCGCTGCAAAACGAATTGGATAATCCGGCCCCGGGGACCAAGCGTTATTTTGAAGGAGACGATCAGAGTGACTCTCTGCAGATCATCAACCTAGGCGAGCATCGGATAATTGGACGATATATTACCGATGGTTTTCTTGCGGCCGAACTTGGCGAGGTTAGCCGCAACGTAGGCAATATGGTAAAATCGATAACCCGCGGGCGGCGCATCGAAGAGAACGATATCCAAATCTTCTCGTCGTAAAGCAGGCCTCGCGACTACGATGAGCTGGGTAATGGTAGAGTGCTACAGCCGCATTTCAGCGAGCGTACATAAAGCCGAAGTTTGTTCTGAACGAGAGGAGACCTGGTATGACCGATAAAACTGAGACGACTTTGCGCGACGGCACGTTGGTGCGGCATAGGAGTAACGGCTACCAAGGCAAGATCGAAGGCACGACGTCGATTCGGGCCTGCTTCACTAGGGGTGGTACTTCCGTGCAAGCCGCTACAAGTAAGGAAACATTCCAATATCGGATCTCGGTTGCCGGCGAGTCGATGCGTCAGGTCGCACCCTTGGAAGATTTAGAAGTTCTCGAAGCCGCGGCAGAAATCACCTGCGTTGCCTGCCATAAACAGTTTCAGACCAAGCCCGGTCTGGCGGGAAAGCCCTGCGGACGTTGCGCCTGTGGTAACTGGATCTGCCCAGTGTGCATGGCATGCCAAACGGAAGAGGCGGCGAAGAACAAAGCGACAGCATGTCTTCATCAGCGTAAACGATTCTCAAAAAAAGTTTTGAAGAAAACGCGCGCCTGAAAAGAAAGAACTGCCTCTACGAAATTTAAGATTCGGAGCCGCCAATCTTACATTCAGCGCATTCCCAGCCGGATCATTTTTGCCTTCCTGTCGCACGCGTTCGCCGTTCTCCGTAGCCTCAGTGGCTGAGCGTCCAGGAGTGCAGACGACGGAGCGTTTCCGTAGCGATCGATGCCTCGGAAGAGTCGGCAATTACGGCCGCCGCCCAACGTGACAACAGTTTCAGGAGATCTCCTTCCAGCGAAAGCGCTGTAGCAATGACGATGGGGACGCTTCCGGCCAAGGCGCGGCACTCGTGCAGTTCGGCTAATGTCCTTTCATCGCAGTGGCGCAGCCGGAACACAATCACATCAGGTCGTCGGGGATAAACACAATTCCATGCCTTCCGCACACAATCGCAATGCACGACATGACACTGCTTTCGTGCAAAGACTCTCGGAACTGCGCTATTAGGCTCGTCGTCAATCAACAAAACTCTTTTATTCGCCTTCGCGCGCGGTTTGTCACTAAGTCTTGCTTTGATCCGCGAAGATAAAATGTCCATTTGAATCTCCCTGGCTACACCCAAGTCGGTTAAGCGGCCGAGGTTAATGAACCGGGCCGAGGCCCTAACCTAGCCCTAGAAAACTGGATTTGACAGGTGAATTGCCAAACGATCAGAGATTCATGACAGATCCGAAGAGGTGGACAGGCGATCTTATTGGAGCATTGGTTTCGACCGGGATACGAATCCAATGTTTCTCGACGGGCGTTTGGGGATCGCTTTTGATTCCAACGCTGTTTCGCTGCGCGTACTGAAGATCGGGCACGGCATCGTCGGCGGATTCCATGAAGAAGAATCTGTGGCCAGCGTGAGACGATTTCGAATTGTCGACCGGCAAATGGAAGCGCCTGTTTGAGTTGAGCCCAATCACCTGGTTCACGATGATTGGCCTGTTGGTTAAAACGGCCAAACCGAGCAGACAGAGAACCAAAGGCGTGAAGAATCGATTACTCAATTGACTTATTTTATTAAACCAGGGCGGCGACTAGACATCAACAGGACTCCGTCCAATTCCACGTCCCAGGGATTCGAACGAAGGACAATTGACAAGTTACCAGGCACCGAGGCAGACTCGATTTGCCGGTGAATTCAGCAGGCACGCAGGGAATAACTCTAATGAACGATCACGCTGATGCATTCATTGCCTCGATCGAATTACGAGTCCGCGATATTCTGGATCGCTGTACGCGCTGCGCGAAATGCGTCGAGGTCTGTCCCACCGCGATCCCGGCGGGGATTGATACCAGCCAGTCGACAGCCATTGTGGGCGAAGTGCTCGAAATCCTTCGCGGTGGCGCCGATGCGCAAAGCCGCGGTGCTCGTTGGGCGAACGCGTGCACCGGCTCTGGGCGATGTCTGAGCGCCTGCGATGACGGCATCAATCCCCGATTTATGCTGGCGGCGACGCGTCTCAGGCTAAACGAACGGCGGGACGTTCAGGAAAAGCGCGCGACCGGTCGCACAGGGTTCAAGAAAATGTCCACCGCGGTAAAAGTCCTCTCGCGGCTTCAGCTCCCGGCCGACCTTGTTACCGGGTTCACGCGAGCGACGACGACCGCTTTAGACCCGCCGCCCGACATCGTCATGTATTTAGGGTGCAACGTGCTCAAGACGCCGCACATCGCGCTTTTGTGCCTCGAAGTGTTGGATCGCCTCGGCGCTCGCTATAAAGTTTTTGCCGGCCCGGCTTCCTGTTGCGGCGTGATTCAGTACCGCGCGGGCGACACCAAAACCTCGGGGCAAATGGGTGGAAACACGGTTGCCGGATTTGCCGGCACGGGCGCTCCGCGCGTGCTTACGTGGTGTCCGACCTGTAACATCCAATTGAGCGAAATCGTGATGCCGAGCACAGACGCTACGTTCAATCTCGAACATGTCGTCTCTTACATTGCGGCACGCATTGACCAGCTCCGGCCGCACTTCATCTATCCGATCCATAAGCGAATTGCATTGCACGAGCACCCAGGCGTAGCCGGAGTCACAGAAGGCGCGATCAAGATTCTCACAGCGATTCCAGGGATTGAACTGGTCGATCTCGACCAGCCGCGGGTCGGCTATATGTGCAACTCGCTTGCACCGGTGCCGGCGTACAAGCGCCAGCTTCATGCCCGCGAGCTCGCTGCGGCGAGTTCCGCCGGGGTCGACTATCTCGTCGGGATCTATCATGCCTGTCATCGGGAGCTCTGCGCCCACGAAGCCAGTTCGCCGTTCAAGGTCGTCAATTTTCTGGAATTGGTGGGCGAAGCTATGGGGATCGAGAAACCCGATCTCTTCAAGCAATGGAAAATGATGCAGGATGTCGATCGCGTTTTAGCGGAAGTGGCTCCGCAAGCGACCGCGACGGGGCTCGACTTGGAAACCGTGCGGGACGTGCTCGTGGGGCACATGATCAATGAGCAACCACTGCCGGTTGGCTTTCGCGGCGCAACCCCAGCGGCCGGAGAAGCGCCCGTCCGAGTCATCTCGGAATAATTGCGCAGTCCATGGTGTAATGGCCCGAGAAGTTTCGTCCACATCTGTCTGTGCGCTGAGAAGTCGAACAGGGTGGGTTGGTAGAATATCCATAACTACCCTAACTACCCTCCGGCTATCGGTATGAAGCTCCGCGATCACCCGCTTATGACTCGGAAGAGTGGAATTAAGCTTTGGCCGCCGCCATGGACAAGTTCCATGCAGGACAAACCGTATTGGCCGCGTGGTGAGATCGGCACCCTCCAACGCATATGGATGCATCCCCGCTTAGGGACCTGCTTGTTCCTTTTTATCGAATATGACGGGGTGAGTTATACGGGTTCGATGTATTTCGATGATCCAAGATTCTGCTTCGACCTGTATCACCTGGTCGAATACTACATAGGCCGCTCGATCGCGGAGATCGGGGATGTGGACGTATCGTCTCTGCTTTGATAAGCGGCTGCAGCGGAAAATAGTTTCACCGCAAAAGACGCACAGAACGCCGCAAGCTTAACGCGGCGGTAAACCGAATAAGCATGGAAGCAATCACGCGATATGTTTTGCGAGTAGCAGAATTTTTTGACGCGCGGCTCGGCTCGGTGCTAGCGGATGTTTACCAGTTAGGAAGTCTGGCCCATGGAGGGTTCAGCGCCCTGTACAGTGATATCGATGTCGGTTTGCTGCTCAATTGCGCTGAGCCGCCGCCGGGTATGGCCGAAGCCATTGTAGCGGCAAAGCATTTAGACCCGGAATACGGCAAGAAGCTTTCGGTGTTTTGGGGCAATTCTGACCACAACTGGGGCCGTCTCCCCGTGATCGACAGGCTAGATTTGCTCGATCATGGCGTGCCGCTCATGCGTGGCCACCAGCCCACGTTTCGCCGGCCAAGCAGGACCGAAGTTCATCAGGCACTGCTCGAGAGCTACGAACGCAGTTACCGACCCCGCTTAGCCGAACTCGTTTCATTGACGCGCCTCGAAGCAGACCAGCGTAAGCCGTATATCCGAAACGTGCTCTATCCAGCGCGTTTGATTTACACCTGGGATAAACTCGCGGTGGATTCGAATGACCGCGCGGTAGAATATCTGCATGAGATTCGGCCCGCGGGACTCGACTTGGAGCCAATCGATCGCGCTTTGGCGTGTAGGCACGACCAGTGTCTAGCGGAGGACGTATTGGCATTGGCCCCGGATCTCAATGAACAATTCGACGCAGCGATGAAATATTTGGGCTTAGGGTAAGCGAAGAACGCCCACCACGCACTCGCTGCTAAAAAGGATGTGTCCGGTCTATAAAGGTTGAATTCCGAACAGTCGCTGGGCGTTTTTGTAACGAATCAGTTCCTTTGCCTCTTCAGTGATCCGCGGGTTGGTGCGCAGCAGGCGGACGTCTTCGAATTTCATTCGCCCGCCGGGGTCATCGTGGGGATAGTCAGTGGCGAACAAGAACCGTTCAGGTCCGAGAAATTTAATCGCTTCCGAGAGCTCCGGCTCCTCTGTCTCGATGGTGAAATAGAAATTGTTCCTGAAATAGTAATTCGCCGGTCTCGTATTCTTCTCGAGAAAGATGTGCGCTGGATTGATGGCACGGGCGCGGCGCAGCCGTTCACCTGTCTTCGATAAAGGGCCGCGATTATTCAGCGGGTCTTCCTGATCGTCATAATCCAGCGGCGGAGTCTCGAGAATCTTGTCAAGCCATTGAACCAAAGGCTTTATGAACGCCGTGCCAGCCTCCGTAAAAATGAACCGCAGGTTCGGAAACTCATCGAGTAAGCCGCTAGTGATTAGCGAGACCAAGCTTATCTGCCCCTCCTGCGGCGCGAAGATGTAAAGACCATCGCGCTGAAAAATGGGCAGATTGCTGATCCGATGGCCATGCTGCACGTTGTGCAGATAAATTGGCATGGACAATTCTTCAGCACGCTTGAAGAACGGCCAGAGCTCGCGACGGCTGCCGAGGGGCTCTCCGTAAGGATGCTCTTTAACAGTGTAGATTTTATCGAGCACGACAGAGCAAAAGCCGTTATCTCTTGCCCATTCCATTTCGCGAACCGCGGCGCTGACGTCTTGCATCGCAACCAGAGCCGCGCCGAAGATTCTTCGCGGATATTCGTTCATCAATCGCAGCAACGACTCATTGTGCGAACGAGCCATGCGGGTCGCCAGCTCCGGTTCGATGAGATACGACCACCAACCGGAGAATTGCGGCAATATGACTTGCTGCTCGATCCCGAGACGCTCGTCGTAGTCTTTCATCCGCGACATGGGGTCCCAAAGGCTTCTGAACATCGCGCCGGAACCCGGACCCGGCAGCGGGCTAGTTCCCGCGACCTCTAGCGCATTGCCGGGAAAATCAACGCCGACATAGAGCCCTTCGTCACTGAATTGCAGTGCCGGTTTGGATCCCCGGAAAGCGCCTTTAATGCCTTCAAAGGCATCCCTGGGCATGAAATGTGTATCGCAATCGATGATCACTATAAGCCCCCTAGTGCAGACTGACTTTACGAATTGGCTGATCTAACTGCAAGCTTCAGCTATAAAGAGCACAGGCTCTCGCCCTTAAATGATTATGCAGATCGCTTGGTGTTCTGAACGGCGCGACGCTAGTCGCCCAGCTACAAATCACCGCTCTGGCGCAATATTAAAAGCTGTTCCGCAATATCTGCACTCGGCTGCGGAACGGATGACTTTTTCGCCGCATAGAGGACAGGTCTTGCTTGACAGCACGAAATAGATCCCGACGATCATCAATACGACGGAAACTATGACGAAAAGATTCTGAAAAGGGGTAATCACAGCAGCTTTCGTGGCGGGTTGCGAGTCGTCGGCTAAAATAGCGGCAAGTCCAAACAAGGCGATTGAGCCGCTGACCATGAAACAACCGGCCTTAACTCTCGAAATGATCATTCAGGACGACTCACTGAGTTGTCAACAAATCGGCATTCGCAGACCAGATGTGACGAAAATAGGGCTGAGGTTCGAGTGCCAAGTTTCGCCTGCCGTCCGCGCATGATGAGCCTTCACGTGCAGACGCGATTTTTTGCTGTATAAGAGAACCCATAACAGAATCAACACTCCAAGAGTGGTTTCGCTCGGGTTCTCGTTTTTAAAAAAGATGGCGAACTTATATTGTGTTGCCTGGCAAACTGCAAGCTCTAGAACAATGACGCCCTGGTTCTCGAGCTCACCCATTCCCTTTACGGCGATGGCATTTTCGTTTTTGCACCGGAATCGAGGCAAGATCACGTACGGCTGACGTGCTTAGTGATCGCGAGCGCTGGTTATTTTGTTTGGATTGTTGGCAGAATGCTGGTGAATCAGAAATGAAAGCTTCCACGGCACCCAATATCCCCAGAAACGGTAATGACAACCCACGCATCGATAGGGCCTAAGGAACAAGAGGCTGCGGGCCTTTTCAGCGAGATTTTTTCGATGAGAGCGGCGAATAATTCCGCCTTCGCACCGTGGACAGATTTGAGGTCTACGGTTTTTTAGCATGCCACAACTAAACCCCTGAGTCTTACTGAAGGTGTAGTCTAAAAATCGAGTCTCGTTCTCGTCGGGTGATTGTTGTGATAACCGGAGCACCGCAATTCGGGTGCCGGACCTAAAATTAGGGTATTTGGTTAATTCTACTCTTTTGCGCGTCAGATTCGCGTGCAATTGCGACGAAGCCCTGAAGTAGAATGCCGACAGTCCGATGTCCGTGGAAAGCTGTACACCGCAAAGTCACAATGTGGCTTGATTCTGCCCCATTCAAGCGGAAGGATTTTTCAGCGTGACCTCTGGGCGTCATGAAATTTTAGTTAGCCTTGCGCTCCTCACGTCAGTTTGCGGTTTTTTTCATCTCGCGCGGCCGCGCCTTAAGAACAGCAATGGTTATTCTACTCTCCTGCGCTTTCACGGCTTGAGGGCAAACTCACCAAAGTCACGAAATACGGCAGCCCGAGCTACGGTGAACACCCGGAACAAGACCAGAAGATAGATGTGCCCATTTTGATTCTCCAATTCCCGGTAAGGGTTAAATCCCCACCAGCAAGTAGCGTGAAAACTCAGACCACCAACGTGTCTTTTGTACAACTGATCTTCCCCAGAGAGAGCGGTTCGTATTCAAAGCATCTTAACGCGAATATCGTCGTCGGGGGGACACTGGCCAAAGGTATCAAGGGAGAGCATTTTACCGACGTGGTCATGACTGTAAAAAGCGTCAACCCGGTCGACCCTCCGGTGTATTAGTCCAAGACAAGGCCCAAACCGCCCTCCAGCCATGAACATGGCGTCCCAGTCCACCGCGGCACCTCTCGATTCGTGCAGCGAATGCAACAGGTCGCGGCTGGTTTGTGCCGCAAGATTGCTGCAAGAAGGTCCAACGGCACATGGCCAGTACGGCCCGCGGATAATGTCTGTAACACCAACTGGAATGTCAGTTATGTCTCGACCCAGACAAATTGACGGGCATCTGTCACATTAAGTTCCTCGGGATTTCGTCAACTTACAGCTGGATTGTTTATTGCGTTTCATAGGCCATTATTGGGCCGGAGGAATCATATGAGGCTAAAGTGTGACACGGGAATCCAATATGCACTCGTAAGGGACCGGGATCCGCAAACGCTAAAGCGGCAGGTCGAACAGCAAATAAGAGCAGCGGAAGACAGGAATAAGGTGTTCCTAGAGAATGCGGCCCGGAGGGACATCGATGCCTACATAAATTCAACACCCTACGCTATCAAGGCAAAACCCGTCATGTCTCTAGCACAGCTTTCGCTGAACTTTGACAAAGCCGCGGTCTCTGCACGATTACCGTCTGCTGCGCCTCTCTCATAATTTACCGCGCGAGCCGCCAACACTCCCTGAGCCAAAGCACCGTGAGTAGTGGATCTTATTTAGAGCACCGCGCGACGATCCCAAGTAGTTTCATTCTAACCCGGAGGTTAAGCCCACTTCAGGCGCATAGAAATTCCAGTATTTGCATTTTAAACTCAAATGGCTGGGAGATTGTGTCGATCCTCCTGCCCGAATATTGGTATTGAGCACTCCAAAAAACTCCAATTTCTGACTTGACATCGTTTTTCAATCCGAATATATCCCTCTCGATCATTGCCACCCGTTAGAGCCGGTCTGCAACATCGACTAAGGTGGAAAGCCGTCGCTTCTCCGGGACTTGCATTTTCGCTTTCCCCCGTAACCACTTAGGGTCTGATCATACACGTGCGTGTGTTCTCCCTGGCAATGGCAAGTCGTTAGCCAATCGGAGGATGTCATGAGCGATTTTTACAATTCTTTAAAGCTAAAAATGCAGGAGACCTTACCCTGGAGAAAAAACGACACCATGCCAGTTGTTCGCGTAAAGAACGGCAATGCTGCGGGTTTGAATGACGAAATGGAAAGACTCGAAAGAATCATTACCCATCGACTCGGTCGATTAAAGGATGCCGTCCGAACAGGCGAAACGATTGTTCTAGAGGAATCACATCGGGCCGAGCAGCTCGTTGAGAATCTCGGAGCAGAGATCACGATTCTCAGAGGCAAGCTCAAAGAGGCGGAGGAAGTCATTGAGCGAAAGAATCTTTCTCAACAGCAAACAGAGGAAAATCTTTCCGCAATAATCAAAAACTTGCAAAGGGATATCGAGAGCAGAGAGGAAAGTCTGGCGAGCCGCGAGAATGAAATAAACAACTACAAATCAACAATCGAGCAGAACATCAAAAATATGAGCGAGCTGGAAGCAGCTCACACGAAAGCGCAACAGGAGATGGCTGACCACGCCAAACGCACCGAGGAACTGCGAAAGAATTCTAAAAATAAATTGGCCGCACTCGAAGCCCAGCTGATACAGACGGAGGATCTCGCCCGTCAGAAAACATCGGCTACCAAACAGCTGGAACAGGAACTGGCGGCCAAAACACAAGAGTTCGAAGCCATCCTGAAGGGTAAAAACGAGGCTTTAACTCAGCGGGATACCGAGATAGCTGACCTTAAAGCACAGTTAAAACGGCTCACGAAGGGCTTCAGCGATGTTTCTTTGCTGTTCAAAGAAGCCGAGGCTTTGACGGGAATCGAAACACCTAGGACAGTGGCGGTTAGGAGTGAGCCGCTGCCCGAAGTAAAACCACCGATTTCAAGTCGACCGAACCACAATGAGAAAATCACACGGGTTTTGCCCGACGGGGTCTCCGAGACGGTCCCAGTTGAGACATTTCAGAAAATAATTAGTGAGCTTGCTCAGGCGACCAATATTATTGGCCCCCTTGCTTCATTGATGGTTCACCAACAAGCGAAGGCTCTCGGCGAATCAGTTGAGAAGTTTCCTCGGGCCCGGCTACCGGAACTTCTTGAGGCTCTCGCCAAGGAGATCTCAGACGAAAACCTGCAGATGTATTTTCTCCAACACTTTACTCAGAATGAGCGGATGACTTTAAACTAGAACCAGGCGGCTCGCCATATCTCCAGCTGGTGCGCCGTGGAGTCTTGATTCGTCTTCGGAGCGGCCGCACTCAAGTATAACTTTTGGTCTTCTCGCACCGTCTCGCGTCCAGCATACATTTGACCGCAGTTCTGACTCGGGTGAACAGCGCCCGACTGGTGGTCGCCAATATAGAAGCGCGAGCAATCGGACTCATGGCGGTGCAGACATAATCCATACTGGTGCGAAATTCCTGCTCTCATCGGAACTGTGCTGGCACAATGTTTTATCGACCGATCGATAGCCGTGACATGTCAAAATGTCACTGGGCTGCCAGAATTGGCCGAATACCGCATCCCTGTTTCCTCAATTCTTCAGAAAATTCGGATTTACTGTTCAAATGCGCGCAGGCACCCCAATTGCTTCAGGTGGGTCACCATTTGAAGCGGGGTGCAATATGGAAAAATCGCTAAACGAGGCACCGGGATTCATATACGTAAAAGAATTATCTATGGCCTTTGTGGTTAATAAGCACGGCGAGCCAATCGTATTCACAGAGGATCGAGCGGAGATGGAGTGGTTATTCAACTGGATAGTCGGCTACGACCGACATCACCTTAGGGCGCTACCAGTCGTGCAGCAACGCCCGGTTGAGGAGGACATCGCCGAGCCGCCCGAAACCGGATCCAGAACGCAACATCTGGTAACCGCTTCGAAACATCTCGAAAGAACGAAGGAGCCGCCAATCGCACGGCGCAAATTCGATAGACGGCCTTCTCATACCAGAGGCGGCGCCAGGCGCCAGCTCATTGGCGAGCAGATTGGACAAACGCGCATACTTCAACTGCGAGTATTTCAAACACAGCAAGAAGCAGAAAAATGGGCCAGAGAAGGTGATGACAGACGGTTTCGTTTCGCTACCATTGGTAGCGTCGGATGGACACGCGCGCTCGACGAAGAAATGAAAGTAGTCCAACACGCGCAATGCGCTCCCCTTTCATCCAACGAATGATTGTGATCAACTTCTGATATGTATCAGTCCCTGCGACACCCGCACGACTCCGATATGGATCTTACGAAAGTGCTTCCTTCGTTTGACCGCATCGTCGGTTCACTCGCCAGGGTGGAGCTATACACCTACGGGAGCTGTGTTCCCGAGGCTTCGCTCATCGAAGTTGCTTGCTGGATGACCGATAACGGCTTAGCGGCGTTTTTTGGCCTTGTCGGCTCCGACGAAGGACTGAATCCACTGGTGGACGAAGTAAAGCCAGAGGACTGGGACGCCGAAGACGAGCGCCTCATTGTATCTTTTGCAGACGCCCTCCGGGTTTGCTGGATATACCAATGTTCGTTCGTCCTTCATCGCGAAAATGCGTACAAAACCATCTGGGATTCGCGTGCCTTCGTACAGTATTTCGAGGCGCTTATGCACCTTCGCCGGGGATGGGCAAGCGCCGGTGAAAATGAGCTATCTGTTTACCAAAATTCGCTTGAGCTGAGTCTCGTCAGCGCATGCATCGCGTTCAAGCGCCAGATGCCTAGATAGATTTGCAAATGGTCCTTTCAATGATCGTCGCAAGGACAGAGGGTTATCTATTGATCGTGCTGTGATCTGTCAGGAGAGACAATGCTTAGCGAAATCGCGCTTACCATAGGCCTTCCGTTTTTCACGGTCGCTGTTTGCTTAGCCGTGATGGGCATGATTAGCCTCTTCAAGTCGCGACGGAGACGGCGAGCTATTGAACGTGGCGTTAAGGATTTTGTAAACCAGGTGCGCGGTTGAGATTGCGAAGCTCCAAACGGGTGCTTGCAAAAAATAGCAATTGAGAACTCCGCCTCTCAATTTCGGCGGGTTAGCATATCAATCGGATTTGAAATTCGACTTCGACGTTTGAACATGTTGACGGCGATCTCGCGGATCACAGCGTTAGATAGCGTTTCCGATTCTATTCCCGCTCTGCTTTGATACTCAACTTGTATGCCGGCTTCTAAGACAGAACAGTTTGTAACCATACGGATCTGTCCGCGTTTGCTGTCAACGTACTTGCCTGCGGCTCGAAGAATTTCAGGCAAACTGTCGAATCTAAAGTACGGCTGTACCTCTCGACGCCGAGCCTGACCATCACGGTCGAGAATGGTAATCCTCTGCGGTGAATAATGCAGGGTAAGAATACCCGTGTACGGCGGATTCGGATCGCCGCATTGAACGATAAACTCATCGGCGTCGGCGATCAATTCAAAAACAGCGATGTTCCCGATTTCTAAAGCCTGACCAATGCACCGAAGGGCGCCGGCGTGGTTCGGAAGATACAGCATCGAACTCCTCTTGGAGCGCCTATTGAGCTGTTAAGACTGACGAAACATACCTTATGAAGAGTGTACGTCGCAAGGAGGTGACCGACCAGTTACTAAGCGCGAGCCGCTGAAGGATAAATTCTCGAGTCCATGGCATGGCATCTGTAGTAAAGCCGCTGAATTCTCACATATTCCAAATTGTCGTTCTGGACAGCCCTGATCCAGTCGGGGTTGCGCGACCGGCAATCCAGGAACTTCAAATTATCTGGATACTGGCTGGAATAGCGAGCGAGAAATTACGAAATCTTCCAGCGTGACGTCATCGACAACTCGATTTGCCACTTGGACACACACAACCGGGCAAAAATACGGTTGCTTGGTAACAGATCAACACAATCGGCGCGATTTGGCCAAATTACTCCCTGGCATATCCCATGCTCAAACGAGAGGACAACATTAGCCTTCTTAAACTGAAAAGTTTCGGTTTGAGGGTGAAAAGAATGGAGGAAAACATCTGATGAACCAGACAATCAAGCTGCGTGACCGAATCAGACGTATCTCGATTATTTCTACGCTCTACGCTATCGGGCTCGTTGAAGCTTACTATCTTCCACGTTACGGAATTCAGTGGCTGCTTGCTGCCCTGTTGGCTACAGTGCTATTAGCAAGTTTCTGGATTCGATCTCGCTGGAACTGATCGACGAGCTAGAACGACTTCGAGCTGCAAGGAAAGGCTCGAATCGTGTGATCTACGCCTGATAAATGGCTGCACACCGCTCGAGCCATAAATCTCGGCTAGTTAAAACCGCCTGCGTACTCAAGCACTCCTCGTCAGAGCAGCTGCAAAGATGATATGAGGTTTCAAAGCTGGTCAATTCACCCGAGAACGTCTCGCTCAATGCGTTGGCTTCGATTGCCTGTTATGCGATTCTGCCGTGCGCGACAAATTGCTTAACGTTAGTTGTGATTGGATGCTTGCGCCGCCGCTTGGTGCTGCTCGTCTTGGATGAATTCGCGAGGCTCCGCTGTTTCAATTGGCGTAAGCACTTCGAGTTGAACCTGCATCAGTCCAACCATCCCTAGAGCCCGTGCGGCGGCTCGCGAGAGGTCAATGATCCGACCCTTTATAAATGGACCTCGATCATTTATCCGCACGTCGACGGATTTTCCATTAGTGAGGCTGGTCACCCTTACAATGCTGCCCCATGGCAATGTCGGATGCGCGGCGGTGAGCTTCTTCTGATCAAAACGTTCTCCACTCGCGGTTCGCTTTCCATGGTGTTTCGCTCCATACCACGACGCGAGCCCAGCCTCCATTCTAGGTGGCAAAGGCGTAGGAATCGTGGCCGGTGTTTCAGGCTCTTTCTCTTCTGACACTTCCTGAACATTCTCCGGAATCGAAATTTCAACTGAAGGCATGTCGAGTTCTGGCTCCTGAATCGCTGGAGCCGCGCCCAGAATGGCCGGTGTTTGTTCGTCGGCTGCTTTCAAAACGCCACTGCACCCTTGCAGTATAAGCAACATTGTTGCGGCTAGACACCAAGTCACTACCCGCCATTGGACAGATGGCAGATAGCACGCCGAAATCGTTCCGGGTTTGTAAGGACAGTGGTTGGTCACAGAACCGAGAACCGCCGCAACGACCATGCCCCAAATTCGATCTCGATAAGGCTGGGAGCCTAAGCACGTTGGAGGGTATATTAGGTGACAAACGCAGAGCTAAAATCGTTTATTTTCGTACCACTACGTACAAACCGAGCGCCACCGGCGGGTTATTCGTGAGCTCTTGAAGGCGATCTGGTGACGGGACGGTAGCAGCGGAAATGTATGGCCGCGTGGATTGTGTTTCTCTAAAACAGTTCGAATTCTGCCCGCAGCCGTTCCCAGCTCGACAAACCCGCCAGCCGATGTAAAACAGTGGTCGTAGGCGGCAAAATCGGAAAATTCCGGCGATCCATGCGTGCGAGCGCGTTGCCGGCCGTGGTCCACAAGCTGTGGCTCACCTCTTCCGATCGGATAAGCGCTATTTGATGCTCCGGAAACGCCGCAATATAGAAGCGCGTGTCGAAACGCATCGAATAGATCTCGGGAGTCACCCAGTGATCGAAGTATCTCATCCGAGCCAAGTCGCAGAACAAATTCTCAGCGAGCAAAAACTCCTCGAACTTAAGATCACCGGCAACAATTTTCTGACGAGCAAGCTCGATTCGCTCATGCTCTGATGACTTATGGAGTTGCACTGTTTCACCTGTATTCGTGACGCAAAGAAGTAAACCGACTTCTTCAAAGACCTCGCGAAACGCCGCAACCCAGTGACCGAGCGCCTGCTCGGGTTCGTGTCTGCCATTTAAAATTCGTTGCGCTTCTTCTCCGGAAAGGCCGCGGCACCGAGAGAGCATCTCCGGATGATAGTCGTCCGCATGTACCGTGCCGCCGGGGAATACGTAATAACCGCCAAGAAATCGCATTTCCGACGGCCGACGAGTTAAAAGGATTTCAAAACCGCCGTTTGGCTCAGGGCGAACCAAAACCGCGGTGGAGGCGTAACGAGGATGAACCATCGGGCAATAATCCTAATTTGCTATTCGAACGCACGAATCCAAACCAGCAGCAAGCGAAATCAAAGTTATCCGCTCCCAGATCATGGTTGTTTTCTGAGTAGCGCAAATCACCGTCGAGGGCTACTTACGTAATCCGCTCCGTCTTCTGCGCCCATTTGTTATGCGATCGGCGGCAGCTATTTGGGGAAATCGGGATTGTTTCGAACGACGAGTAGAATCTCACGCGGTTAATTTTTTTTGTTCCGACTTTGCGGGAGAAATCCGATCTTTTATTTTTTCCCGATTTCCCGCAACAGCTTCTCCCATTTCTCGTTTTCTTTCTCGTACCGGTCGACAGTCATGCCCGCCTCGGCATAGAATCTTTTGAATTCCGGCTTGTTCATTGCGCTGTCGAGACCATACTTACCCAGAAATTTCTGCCCTTCCGGACTGATTAGAAAATCGGCGAACAGCATTCCGGCATACGGATGCGGCGCATTTAACGGCAAAGCAACGCCGCCAGCATTCGTCGGCACCAGATCCATCGGCACCCATTTGATCGGAGCACCCTTGGCAATCGAAACACGCGAGTGGCTGAGAAATACCGTAGGAGAAACTCCGAGCTCACCGGAGATCACCATATCGAGGATGGCCCGACCCGATACCGAATGAAGACTGATTTGTTGTCCTTTGAGCTTTTGCACGAACTCTGGTCCCTTGCTCGCCAGCATAGCCGCGATCACGCGATTGCCTGTATCGCTCGTGGCAAAGCCGATTTTGCCCCCCTTGAGCTCCGGCTTCAGCAGATCGTCGAATCTTTTGGGCACCGCATTGCCCTGAATCGAATTGGTATTGTAAGCAAGCCCGATGTACGACTCGCGATCGGTCGCCCAGTATACCAAGCCCTTTCCCGCTGGTTCTTTAACCTCGTCTGGATATGCGGCCAAATATGTAGAAGCGTAGGGCGCCAGTAGCTTGTACTCCTGCATCACTTTTAGGATTGGAAAAGTCGTTTCGACAGTATCGACGATGTAACGTTTAGCTTGTGCTTCCTGCACGATGCGTGCGATCAGCGCATCGCTATCGCCACGATAAACCTCCACCTGTATCCCTGGGTATTTGGCTTCGAAGACCTTCGGTGCATCCGTATTGGGCCCACCCGTAAGTGACGTGTACCACATCAACTTGCCCTCTTTTTTGGCGCCTTCGTAAAGCATTTTCTCGCGGTCCGGTTTGTTGTAGGCCGCGATTTCGGGACCGGTCATCGGCCTTACCGTCTGCGCCTGACCCCCTTGAACCAGTGCGAGAATTGCCAGAAATACGTAAATGATAAACTTCACTGCAATTATCTCCCTTCAATCAAAACCAACATCACATCCGAATAAATCAGAAATCGATTTTCAAAACTAGCTGGCCGCCGATGAATGCCCTGCCAAATTCAACGAACGATTTACAATGCTCGGAAAAGGTCAACGACAAGCGGTTTGTGGCGCGGCTGGGCTGGCGCATCGTCAAGGGCAGAAGCCCAATCTCATTTCAGAATATACTTGGTCGGCTCGTTTCGGAAAGTTCATTTGGATTTGTTTCGAACTTCGGATTGGGTGCTTTACGACTTATTTCTACGTTTTGAGCCGGAGTATATTGTAAGCGGCGACAGGTCGATGAAACCCCTTGAGCATCAGTTCGCCTCGCGGTTCGGCCTCGACCAATTCTTCAATACCACCCAAGAACCGCTGCGAAACTAAAATGTCTCCTGGTTTTGCTTCACCGCAAAGACGCGCTGCGAGATTGGGCACACTGCCGATGGCACCATATTCCCAACGATCTTCGTAGCCGATGGCGCCGATGGTCGCGTAGCCCTGCGCGGCGCCCACACCGAAACCAAGTTCATGTCCGAGCTTCCGCCATTTGAGGGCGAGTTCGTCCACGCTCTCGCGCATCGCGAGTGTCATGCGGACCGCGCGGGCGCTCGCGTCATCCACCGGCACGGGATCATTGAAGAAAATCATCATGCCGTCGCCCGCGAAGTGCTCCAGGGTTCCCTCGTGTGCAACGATCAATTTGCCCATCGCCGCGTGATATTCGTGCAGAATCTCCATGACCTCTTCTGGCTCCGCGGCTTCGGCAAATGCGGTGAAGCCGCGCAAATCCAAATAAATCACCGTCAGCTCGCGGCGATGAGTCTTCAATGGGTCGTCGGCCGCGCCGTTGACAATCAATTCCGCGATTTGCGGTGAGAAGAACCGCCTGAGGCGGCCTAAGCGGTTGAGCTCGGCGACTTGCTCTTGAACGCGCTGCTCCAAGCTGTTGTTCAGTTCCGCCAGCTGGGCGGCTTGACTCTGAACCTGATCTTGCAGCTTCTTGATTCGGAGCAACGAGCGCACGCGGGCGAGAAGCTCGGGTTGGTTGATCGGTTTGGACAAGAAATCGTCGGCCCCGGCTTCTATGCCTTTCACCCGCTCCACACCTGGGTCGAGCGCCGTGACCATCACCACCGGAAGCATCGCGGTCTCCTCGTCGGCACGGATCGCAGTGCAAACTTCGTAACCGCTGACCTCAGGCATGACGACGTCCAAGAGTACGAGATCCGGTCGTTCGGTTTTTATTCGCGTGAGTGCTTCCTTTCCGGACCCGGCCGTGACGACCGCATAACCCTTGACGCTTAAAAGATCGGCAAGAAGCTTCACGTTCTTTGGCGTGTCGTCGACGACGAGAATTTTCGCGGGAGAGTTCATTTCAGGCGTTGTTCGCCGAAGGGGATGTCGCGCTGCCCCGACACTTCCGGTCCGATCGCTGACTCGCGTCCTCTGATCGCCGGATCTGTCTTGACTTCATCTACCTAGCTCTTGTACGTTGTACACATGCGAAATGTCAATGCCACGGACGCGAGAAAACACTGGTTCCGCCTTCTGGACGAAGCGTTGAACGGCGAAGTGATCATCGTTCAACGGAGGGGACGCCGTCTGATTTTGCGGCGCGAGGAATCCGACAAAAATAGAAAAGGCTCCGAATCGCCTCAATACAAGAACCTTCTGCGCGTGCCCAACGCGGATCACGCGGACCGTTGGAGTTGGGAATGGCGGGGTTCCAGAAACGGCCTGGTTGCGCGCCGGCGAAAAACAAGTTGACGCTTCTCCTGGATACCCATTTCCTCGTCTGGCTGGTTCTCGAGTCAAAACGAGTTTTGAAATTCCCCTGGCTCGATCAGTATCGCCCTTGGGGCGTGTCGCCGGCGTCGTTTCTTGAAATCCAGTTTCTCGCTGAAATCGGACGACTGACGGTTCGCAATCCAGAATTTATGAACGCGGTGATGCATGATCCGCGGTTCATCGTCGACGACATCCCGCTTACGAGCCTGATGCGCCATGCCCTCAGGCTCGATTGGACTCGCGATCCGTTCGATCGCATGATCGTGGCTCACAGTTCGGCGCGTCGCGTGCCGTTATGCACGACCGACCGCAACATTCGCGCGCACTACCGCCTGATTTCGTCTGAGCTGGAAGAAACATAACGCGACGAACGCCCCCGCTCGTGCCCCCGCGTCACGATCTCGTTCGGAGCACTCTTTCCACTTCCCCAAGGAAATCTTTCAAGCTGATCGGCTTGGTCTGGTAGCCGTCGAATCCTTCGGCCAGCATCGTCGTTCGGTTGTGCGTCATCGCCGAAGCAGTGATGGCAATTACAGGGATATGCGCCGTTTCAGGAGCAGCTCGAAGCTGCTTCATCGCCGTAATACCATCGATTCCGGGAAGCTGGATATCCATCAGGACCAGACTCGGACTTTTCTCCCGCGCCAGCTTGAGCCCTTCCTCCGCAGTCTCGGACTCAATCGTTTTGTAGCCTTTGACATTCAGCACATCTCGGCAGAGCTTCCGGTTCTTCTCATTATCCTCGATGATCAAGATCAGCTCATTGGGCATGTTTTTTCCTAACTTCGCTAAATTGAAGGCATGTCTTGTTCACCATGAAGCACACGAAGGGCACGAAGTTTTCAAAGAACAAATCTTTGGACACCTTTCGTTAGCATCGCTATGTTAAATTGATCAGCAGTCCCATGACACGCGCCAGCTTCATGAGTCAAAATAGCTTTCATGTATTGGTATCAATTGATCAACCCTCTTCCGTTCGACCCGTCTAGTTCTTCCCTTCATGGTCTTCGTGTCCTTCGTGGTGAGTGATCCCTTCGTGGTTTGTCGGCAGCGTGAACGTAAATTTGCTGCCTTTGCCGACTTCGCTCTCGACCCAAATCGTGCCGCCGTGCATTTCAATGAATCTTCGCGTTAACGTTAAACCGAGCCCCGTGCCCTCGCGCTTTTGTGCGTAGTTGCCGCTTGCCTGGCGGAATTCCTCGAAGATCGCTTCTTGATCTTCTTTGGCGATGCCAATGCCCGTGTCGCTGATCGAAACGATGACCGCGCTGTCTCCCAGCGTCGCCTCAACTTTTATTTGCCCGCCTTCCGGTGTGAACTTTACCGCGTTAGAAAGCAGATTGACCAGGATTTGTTTGATCTTGCGCTCGTCGCCGGTGAAATCACCGAGCCCCTCGTCGATGACGCGGTCGAGTTTAATACCGTGGCGGCTGGCGCGTTCACGCACGAGCAGGAGCGCGTTCTCGATGGCTAACGGCAAGTCGAACGTCGTCATTTCCAAGTCCATCCGCCCCGCTTCGATCTTCGAAAGATCGAGAATATCATTGATCAGCGAGAGCAAATGACGCCCGGATGAGAGGATATCGTCGACATACTCGTTCTGCTTATCATTCAGCTCGCCGAACAGTTTTTCGAGCAACACTTCTGAGAATCCGATGATGGCGTTGAGCGGCGTACGTAGCTCATGGGATACGTTGGCGAGGAATTCCGATTTATGCCGGTTCGCCGCCTCCAGTTCCCGACCTTTGTGTTCGATCTCACGGAACAGCCGGGCATTTTGAATCGCCAGAACCGATTGCGTCGCAAAGGTCCTCAAGAGATTGACAGTTTCCGGCGCAAAATCGCCCGTCCGCCGACGGTAGATCGTCAGTGCGCCCATTATTCTTTGCTCCAGGAGCAGGGGCACTGCGAGCAATGATCGATAGCCGAGTCGCGTCAAAATCGGCCGCATGCCTCGGGTCGCAAACTCCTGTTCGTCACGCAACTCGGCGACCTGCGTCGGCATTCTCGTTTCCGCCGCTCGACCCGTGGCGCCTTCTCCGAGATGGAGCGGCATTGCCTGGTACGCCTTAACCAATTCCTCTTCCATCTGATAACTGGCCCGAAGATGAAACTCCCGCGTCGACTCGTCGTATTCATAGATGATGCCGCAATCGGTTCCAGAGAGCTGAACCGCCCGACCAACAACGGTGCTCAGCACCGTTTGGAGATCCAGAGTCGAGCTCACTGCCTGGCCAACTTCTCCCAACGCTTTCAGTTCCCCAACCGACCGCGCGAGTTCTTGAGTCCGCGCCTCCAGTTCTTGGAAGAGACGCACGTTCTCGATTGCGATTACTGCCTGGTCGGCGAAGGTTTCAAGGAGCTTGATCTGCGCTGGGGTGAAGGGGCGAACCTCGGTGCGACGTGCACTCAGTGTTCCAATAAGTTCGCCCTGTTGACGAAGGGGAACGATCAAGATGGTGCGGGCGATGACACCAAGTGTCGGAAAATCATCCCTCTGCGCACAGACGTCGGGAATGTGGAGTGTGCCATGCTCGCTCATCCAGCGAAACTGTGACGTATCAATACTGATCTCGACGCGGTCATTTGGTATCGGTATGGACCCAAAATGTGCCCGCGAAATCAAAGCATCACGCTCCTGTAGTCGCAGCACCACATCATCAATCCCACAAACCCGAGCGGCACTCTCGACGATGGCGTCGAGGACCGGCTGCACGTCCGTCGGCGAGCGGCTGATGATGCCGAGCACTTCGGCTGTCGCCGTCTGATGCTCCAGCGCCTCGCGCAGTTCTGCATTGCGTTCCTGGATCTCTTTGAACAGCCGCACATTCTCGATGGCTATGACCGCTTGGTCGGCGAAGGTTTTTAGAAGAGCGGTTTGCTTTTCAGTAAACGGTCGAACTTCCGTCCGTCGAATCAGTATTACTCCGACCGGAACCCCTTGACGCAGGAGCGGAGTTGCAAGTGCCGTGCGAACACCTACGCGTCTCGCGAAGCCCGCCCGTAGTTCGCTCTCTGGGATCGCTGCTAAGTCGTGAATGTGAATCGTTTCGCGAGCAATGACCGCCCGACCTGGTATAGCCTGATCGTTGATCGAAGGTGGGCCTCCACCAAGTTCTGCCAGCAGTAACCCAAAATTAGCGACTCGTTTTAAGGAATCGCCCTCGATCCGAAAAATCAGCGCATCGTTCGCCCCGCACAACCGCGCGGCGCTTTCAGCAATTGCATCCATCACGGGTTGTAGATCGGTCGGCGAACTAGCGATTACTTCTAAAATCTTTCCGGTCGCCGTCTGTTGTTCCAACGCCTCAGTGATTTCACGATTCTTAGCTCGAAGCTCCTGGAATAGCCGGACGTTCTCGATGGCGATGACCGCTTGATCGGCAAAGGTCTCGAGCAGCTTGATCTGCGCCGGCGTGAAGGGCCGCACCTCCATGCGGCGTGCGATCAGCATTCCAACGAACTCTTTTTGCTGACGGAGAGGAGCGGCCAAGAGGGTGCGCCATCCGATTCGGGCCCCCATCATTGGGAAATCGTTCTGTGCGAGGGTGTCGGGAATATGAAGTGTGCCATGCTCGCGAATCCAGCAAAACTGTGGCTCATCAACACTCATCTCGATTTGACGGATGGGAATGGATCCGAAATGAGCCCCCGCAACCATGATTTCCCCATCGCGGAGCCGCAGCGTTACATCATCGATTCCACAAACCCGCGCTGCGCTCTCGACGATTGCGTCCAGTACCGGCTGCACGTCGGTCGGCGAGCGACTGATGATGCCAAGTACCTCCGCTGTCGCCGTCTGGTGCTCCAGCGCTTCGCGCAGCTCCGCGTTGCGCTCCTGGATCTCTTTGAACAGCCGGACATTCTCAATGGCGATGACCGCTTGGGCGGCGAAGGTTTCGAGCAATTTGACCTGGCGCTCTGAGAAAGGACGGACCTCAGTCCTTCTGATGTTGATCAAACCTAGGGGAATTCCTTCTCTGAGCATTGGCGTACTAAGAAGTGTCCGTGTTCCCGAGGACGGGGCCCATCCAGACTCTTGCACATCATGAATATGAATTGTCTCGCTCGTAAGAATCGCTCGGCTGAAAGGATTGTCGGGGCTGGTAACTCTAAATTCTGGGGCCGGCAGAGTTCCGAATGACGCCACTAATCGGTGACCGTCACCCTCTACGAGGCGAATCTGAGCATCGGTTGCCTCGCAGAGTCGAGCTGCATTCTTCGCGACAGTGTCCAGTACCGGCTGAACGTCAGTTGGCGAGCTGGCGATCACGCCAAGGATTTCGCTGGTCGCTGTCTGCTGCTCTAACGACTCCTTGAGCTCTTGAAACAGCCGTGCGTTCTCAATGGCAATCACGGCCTGGTCAGCGAAGGTCTCCAGCAGCTTGATCTGCGCCGGCGTGAACGGGCGCACGTCATTGCGACGCGCGTACAGTGCGCCCATGAGTTTCGACTGCTGAAATAGAGGAATGACCAACAGAGTGCGCCAGCCGCCGAGAACACCCAATCTTGGAAAATCGTCCTGCGCCCGGACGTCGGGAATATGAAGCGTGCCATGCTCGCGCATCCAGCGAATATGCGCAGCATCAACACTGGCCTCGACCGTACCAATGGGCACAGGGCCAAAATGAGCCCGCGAAACCATCAACTCGTTCTCGCGGAGTCGCAACTGTATATCCTCAACGCCGCAAACCCGCGCCGCGCTCTCAACGATCGCATCAAGCACTGGCTGCACGTCGGTGGGAGAACGACCGATGATGCCGAGCACCTCAGAGGTTGCCGTCTGATGCTCCAGAGCTTCGCGCAATTCCGCGTTGCGATCCTCGAGCTCTTTAAATAAGCGCACGTTCTCGATCGCGATGACGGCCTGGTCGGCGAAGGTCTTCAGCAGCAAAATCTGTTTATCACTAAAGGCACGAATTTCACGTCGCCAAGTCGTGATCACACCGACAAGGCTGTTTTCCCGAAGCAGCGGCACAGAGAGGACCGTTCTGGTGTTTTCCTTTTGGTACAGTTCGCGCGATGGCGGCGAAAACTCCGGGTCTGCCAGTAAATCGAGGACGTGAACGGTTCTGCGTTCCAAAGCTGCGAGTCGCGTGGCGGTCTCCCGGCCGGGGCGCCGTGTCCCCTTCAAAAACTCGGCGAACTCTCGTGTGGTTCCATAATGTGCAACGGTCGTGAGAAGCTCGCCCTCGTACAGAAACAGAGCTGCGATATTGGCCTCGCAAAGCCGTGTCGTATTGGCAAGTATTGTGTCGAACACGGGCTGCAGGTCAATCGGGGAGCTACTGATCACACGAAGCACTTCACTCGTTGCCGTTTGCTGCTCCAATGACTCCCGCAGTTCTGAATTGGTGGACTCCAGCTCTGCAGTTTTTTTTCTGACTTCTTCAAATAGGTTGATGTTATCGACCGCAACACCGATCTGGTCGCACATGGAGTTAATCAGTCGAAGCTCTTCAGGACTTAACTGCCGGGGCTGTTTGCCAAGGCATGAAATGGTTCCCGCGAATTTTTCTTTCGCTTTGATCGGAAATATCCCGAAGAAGGAATAATCTCGTTGACTAGCTTTCGACTGGCTCAGCTTTTTATAACGGGGATCGGTTTTCACGTTTTCGAAGATGATCGGCTCACCGGTCTCGGCCACCCTTCCCTGAATCCCTTGTCCCCTGCGGAATGCGATGGGGACGGGGGTTGCCTCTGACATTCCGAACGACGCGACATAGTTTGAAGTCTCACGCGCCTCGTCAAAGACAAATATTCGGACCCCGTCGAAGCGAAAAATCTCCGTAATCTTTTTGACGACTTCGTCGAGAACGGGCTTGATCTCCAACGATCGACTGGCCGCGTTGGTGACGTCATGGAGCGCGGCCAGATCACGGCCAGCGGCCTCCCGTTCCTGAATTAAGCGGGCATTCTCAATGGCGATGACGGCCTGGTCAGCGAAGGTCTTGAGAAGCTTGATATGGCTATCCCTGAAAGGACGCACCTCTAGCCGGCGGACCAGAATCGCTCCGACGGCAATCCCGTCTCGCAGAAGCGGTGTCGCAAGCATGCTTCGATGGCCCAGGCGCTTTTGAAATTCGCTGACTTCGGGAAATTCCGTTTCGACTTCGACCGCGAGGTCATGAATGTGAAGCGTTTGGCGGTCGAGAATGGCACGTCCGGCAGGCGATCCACGGCTAGTGAGTATGCCATGCGTGGGTGCGAGAGCTCCATAGGAAGCCACCGGAATGTGGCTATTTCCATCGACACGGACGATTAACGCGTCGCTTGCTTCACAAAGGCGCGCAGCGTTGCGAGCTACCACATCGAGCATCCGCTGGAGGGAATTCGGCGAGCTGGTAATGACGCGCAAGATCTCGCTTGTGGCGGTTTGCTGCTCCGCGCCTTCTTGAATTTCTTGCGCCTGCGCAGCAATCGTCTTCTTCAATGCCGCGAGGGTCTCGCGCGAAGACGCGCTGACGCGCTTGCCGTTGGATTTTTTCGCCGTCTTTTTCTTCATCGATAAAAAAACCCGGCTGGGAAGCCCAGTCCGGGTGAAATGAATTCATAACCGAAGCGCGACCGGGAGCAGCCCGCTCTGCAATAATCGCTTATGTTTAGTTTAATTGTCGCACTGCCGTCAAGGATCGCAAAAGGTAAAGCACGAAATGATTCATCGCTTACGCTCGCCCGCACCTTCTGCGTGTTCCTGAGTTTGACCCTCCAATGGGTGTTATTCCGAGAAGCTTTCGAATCCAGGCGGAATTCGGACTGGATCCCCGATTAAAGCATTCGGGGGTGACGGGTGTTTTTAGGCGTTTCTAATCAGACTGGTATCATTTCAAACCAGGATCGAGGCGTTTGTCGTTTGGATTTGTTCAGGTTGCTGTTCGAATTTGCTCCTGTCAGCTTTGTTTCGAATTTCGGATTTCGTATTTTTCATTTACACTCATCTAGGCTCCTAAGAGAGCCTCCGGCGGCACCGAATAGAGGTCGGTCGTGACTTTGATTACTCCGGGAATTTTTTTAACCAGCATTGTGACTTCGTCCTCGAGTCCGTGGTCAATTCTTCCCTTCACAAACACATGGCCCTCTTCGGCTCGCACTTCTAGTGATGATCCCTTCAGATGATCCGATGCAAGTAGGGTGGCATGGACCCGGGCAGCAAGAGCCAAGTCGTTGAACGCTCGGATAGATGCGGATGTCGGCTGATATTCTTCAAGCTTCGCTGCCTCGACAATCACCCGTTTCGCGCCTTCGCGTCGCATTTTGCTGACGTTCAGGACAAGATCATAGCGATTTGGATCCCGCCAATCCGAGCCGAATATCTCCATCAGCCGCCGGCTGCGGGCTTTATCAAGCTCTTCTATATATTTTCGGGCCGAGGCGTCTGTGAATCCTTGCCGTGTCCGCACCTGTTTGACGCGGTATTCGATCGGCGCACTTAACAGCACCTTCAACACATGTGAAATACCTGGCAATAGCTCGTGACCTAAGTGGCCATGGTACACAAGCTTTGACTCTCGACCCAGTTCACACAAAGCGGCCTGCAGTGCGATCCGATAGGGACGAACATCTTCGAGCAATCGCTCCCACCAGTGCGGTCCTTTTTCAACGATGTCGCTGAGTCTTGCCTCAGGTATCCGATAACGACGGCTTGCTTCGACAAGCACTTCGCGGCCCACGGCGCGATAACCGAGATCCTGGGCAACTGCCTCGGCCAATTCCTGACCTTCACCTGAAGCACCCTGATAAATCGTAATGATGGGCATGACCTTAGCCCTCCCTTACGTCTGTGTTCCCACTCGGCGAAGCTGCGCAATAACGATGCCGTCCCTCCACTACGCTTGTATCTTGCCACAAGGCTGAATTCACAGAATTCCGTCGAGCCTTCCTGCTTCTAGCAGGTTCGTCCGATCCGCGGCAACTCTTCAGTTATAGCGCCGAAGCAACTTTGTTTACGCCGTGTATACGCAGGTTGACAAGAGCACTGCTCCGCAGCTGCTCCAGTTCTCGATTCGCCGCAACTTCGCTACTTCGGTGACCGGTCTGTCATTGGCATCTTCGTTGCCTATGGAAAGATTCGTAAGCCTAACCGAGAGCGCACATAAAATAGAACTGAGGTGGGTTATGATGCACAAGATGATGGTCTCTGCAATTGTTGGTGGACTCCTGGTCGGATATGCCACATTGTTGTATGCCCTAGTCCATATCATCGTGGTTATGAATCATTCCTATTTGCTGAGCCTCGCGAGCTAGTCTAAGTCGCGATACATGGGCAACTGCAATTGTCCGGCGTCACGAGCAAAGACTGGCATGTGCGCCCGATTCTGTCTCGGACTGAAAAGCATTTTCGGATGCGTCCTAAACCCTTAGCTGCAAAATTCTGTGAGCGCTCACCGGTCGATGAAAGCCTTTTAGCGCGAGTTCGCCAATAGATTCGCTATCGACAAATTCCTCGACGCCCACGAGGAGCCGCTGCGCGACTAGAATCTCTCCTGCTTTGGCTTCCCCGCACAAACGAGCCGCGAGATTCGGTACGCTACCAATCGCGCCATACTCCCATCGTCCTTCAAAGCCAATCGCGCCGATCGTCGCGTACCCCTGAGCGATGCCGACACCGAAATCGAGATCGTGTCCCAGCTTGCGCCAGTTCCTCGAAAGTTCCTTAACTTTGTCGCGCATGGCGACAGTCATACGTATGGCTCGTTCCGCTGCATTCTTCACCGGCACAGGATCGTTAAAAAAAATCATCATGCCGTCACCGGCGAAGTGCTCCAAAGTACCTTCGTATTCGAGAATCAGCTTGCCCATTGCCGCATGATATTCGTGTAAAATCTCCATGACTTCTTCGGGCTCTGCGGTTTCAGCGAAGGCGGTAAATCCGCGCAGATCGAGGTAAACGACGGTCAGCTCGCGCCGGTGGGTCTTGAGCGGATCATCAGCGTCACCGCTGACGATCAGTTCGGCGAGTTGCGGCGAAAAAAAACGTTTCAACCGCCCGAGGCGTTCCAGTTGCGCGACCTGTTCTTTGACCCGCGCTTCGAGAGTCTTGTTCCATTCTTCCAACTCGCCGCGCAGCTGAACTTCCTGATCGCGTAGTCGCTTTTTTTCCAGGCATGCGCCAATGCGCGCTCTCAATAACACCGGATCGAATGGTTTCGGCAGATAATCTTCGGCACCAAGATCAATGCAGCGAACGACGCTGCCGATCTCGTCGAGCGCGGAGAGCACAATCACCGGAATATCGCACAAACGAGGATTGGCTTTCATCGTTTCCAGTACTTCGTAGCCATTCATCTCGGGCATCATGACGTCGAGCAGAACCAGATCGTATGACTCCGTTTCCAGTGCGTTTATGCCGAGTTTGCCGTTCTCCGCGACGGCAGTTTTGTGCCCATCGGCCTCCAACAGCGCGCACAGCATGTCGCGATTCATCTCGGTGTCATCGACAACCAGTACGTTGGCTGGAAACTTCATGTTTATAATCGGGGGATGATTTATTTTGGCTTGCGTCTTTCCGGAACAATCTGAAATCCAAAATCGAAAATCCAAAATTATTGCAAATATCCTCGAATCTTTTCCAAGAGGTCAGCCGGGTCGAACGGCTTGGTCACATACGCGTCGCAACCCGCGGCAAAAGCTTTGATGTCATCGCCGCTCAGAGCGTAGGAGGTGACGGCGATGACGGGGATATGATTTAACGCCTGCTTCGCTTTGATGCGCCGCGTCGTCTCGTAACCGTCCATGCCTGGCAGTTGAATATCCATCAAAATCAGGTCGGGGCGTTCGGCTTCAGCGGCAGTCAAACCTTCTTCGCCAGTAACAGCCTCGATCAGTTCGTAGCCGAAGCTCGTCAATAAATCACGCAACAGTCGCCGGTTTTCCTCATGATCCTCGATCACTAATATCCGCTTACCAGGCATAGTGAATCTCGATTCTACTTAAAATCCGAAATCCCAAGCACGAAATCCGCAACAAACTGGGGCGGCCAAAGAAACCCAAACCGGAAAAAATTCAAAATGCCGACTCCGGACCGTCTTGTTTGGAACATTGGATCTATTTTGTGTTTCATCGTTTTGAAATTGTTTCGTATTTCGATATTCGGATTTCGTGCTTAACATCCTATTCGTATTTGAGCGGTAGCGAAAAGGTAAAGGTGGAGCCTTTGCCCAGTTCGCTTTCCACCCAGATTTTCCCGCCGTGCAGCTCGACGATCTTTTTCGCGATGGCGAGGCCGAGACCGGTGCCGCCTTTGCGCTGCGCGACGGAGCCTTCGGCTTGGCGGAACTCCTCGAAGATATGTTCTTGATCCGCCGGCGAAATCCCAGGTCCGGTATCTGAGACGGAAACTTCCAATGCGCCGTCCGTTGCCGCCGCGTCGATGCGCACTTCGCCGGCGTCGGTGAACTTGATCGCATTGCCGACCAAGTTTAGCAATACCTGCGAAATGCGCCGCTCGTCCCCGGATACGGCGGGCAAGTCGGGCGTCGTCGTGATTCTTAAAGCGAGATTCTTCTCGGTGGCCAGAGACTGGGTGCTTGTGACCACGGCCTGGATCACATCCTTGATCGAATACGGATTGATCGTCAATGCCAGTTGGCCGGCTTCGATCTTGGAAAAGTCCAGGACATCGTTGATCAGACCGAGCAGATGCCGTCCGCTCTTATCGATGCGCTGGTGGACGTCCTTGACCTTCTCTGGCAGTTCGCCATAGACATTCATCAAGAGCATGCGCGTGTAGCCCAGCACCGCATTCATCGGGGTGCGCAGTTCATGGCTCATGCTGGCAAGAAATTGCGACTTGTATTTGCTCGCCAGCTCCAGTTGACGTCCCTTTTCTTCAATCTCCCGGAAAAGCCGAGCATTATGAATCGCCAGGGCGGACTGGGTTGCGAAGGTTTGCAGCAGATTCACCACTTCGGGTTTGAATTCCCCGGTCTGACGTCTCCAGACCGTTAAGCCACCGAGAATCTGGTGCTCGCGAAGGAGTGGCACGGAAAGCAGCGATCTATAACCGAAGTGAGTGATCAATGGACGCGCGCGTGTACCCGTGAATTCCCGTTGTTCGGTTATGTCGGAGATTTGCACTGGCATCCGAGTCGTGGCTGCGCGACCTGTAGCGCCTTCGCCGAGACGCACCCGCGCGGCACGAAGCGCTTCAACGACTTCCGCTTCCATGCGATGGCTCGCGCGCAGACTAAACTCTTGAGCCGCTTCGTCGTATTCATAGATCACGCCGCAGTCCGAACCGGAGAGCTGTACGGCATGTGAGACAATCGTCTCAAGGACCTTGTCGAGATCCAAGGTCGAACTCACCGCCTGGCTGACCTCACCCAAGGCTCGCAATTCACCCACCGACTGCGCCAACTCGCGGGTCCGCGCCTCCAGTTCTTGGAACAGCCGCACGTTCTCGATGGCGATAACCGCCTGGTCGGCAAAGGTTTCGAGCAGCTTGATCTGCGCCGGAGTGAACGGGCGTACCTCCAGGCGCCGCGCGTTCAATGATCCAATGACATTCTCTTGCTGGCGAAGTGGAGCAGCCAAGAAAGTAAGAAACCCGCTGTGAGAACCCAAAGTCGGGAAATCTTTTCTCTGCGCAGTCAGATCAGGAATATGGAGCGTACGATGCGCAAAGATCCAGCGATATTCCGGTTCATCGATACTGATGTCGGACGGAGGCACAACCATGGGACCAAAATGAGCTCGCAAAGCCATAACGTTCCCATTGCGGAGCCGGAGCACTACATCGTCGATCCCGCAAACACGTGCAGCACTCTCGACGATCGCATCCAGAACCGGCTGAACGTCCGTGGGCGAATGACTGATGATGCTCAGTACCTCGGCGGTTGCGGTCTGATGTTCGAGGGCTTCGCGCAATTCTGAGTTGCGCTCTTGCAGTTCCTTAAACAACCGCACGTTCTCAATAGCGATTAACGCTTGGGCTGCAAAGGTTTTGAGCAATTTGACGTGCCTCTCTGAGAAGGGACGAACCTCCGTGCGCCTGATGTTGATAACGCCAATCGGAGTCCCCTCTCTGATCATCGGCTCGCTCAGAAATGTCCGAAGTCCCCGGCGCAAACCTTGGCTTTCTGGAAATTCGTCCGTGCGCTCCTGAAGATCGTAAATGTGCAAAGTCTGTCGCGTAAGAATCGCTCGGCCACTCGGATTCCGTGGGGTGACAGGGGAAAATTCCGGCGCCGGCAGCGAGCCGAAGGAGGCCACTAATCGCGTTTGGTCAGCCTCAACGAGGCGAATCTGTGCATCCGCCGCCTCACATAGCCGGGCAGCGTTTTTTGCGACGGTATCTAGCACCGGCTGGATGTCGGTCGGCGAGCTGGCGATGACACCGAGAATTTCACTAGTCGCAGTTTGCTGCTCCAGCGACTCTTTTAACTCTTGAAACAGTCGCACGTTCTCAATGGCGATTACCGCCTGGTCTGCGAAGGTTTCAAGCAGCTTGATCTGCGCCGGCGTGAAGGGGCGCACCTCGGCTCGACGCGCGATAAGTGCTCCAATGAACTTGCCATGCTGACGAAGAGGAGCGAGCAGAAAGGTACGATATCCAGTGCCGGAACCCAACGTTGGGAAAGTATCCTGTGAACGGGTATCGGGAACGTGAAGCGTCCCATGCCCGTATAGCCACCGAATCCACGGCTCATCCATACTGATTTCGATTCGGCGAATGAGTAAGGGACCAAAATGAGCCCGAGGAACAAGAGCATTCTCGGCCTGGAGTCGCAGAACGACGTCGTCAACACCGCAAACCCGGGCGGCGCTCTCGACGATGGCGTCGAGCACGGGCTGCACGTCGGTAGGCGATCGGCTGATGATGCCGAGCACCTCGGCGGTTGCCGTCTGATGCTCCAGCGCCTCGCGCAGTTCCGCGTTGCGTGCTTGGATCTCGTTGAACAGTCGCACATTTTCTATGGCGATCACGGCCTGACTGGCGAAGGTTTCGAGGAGCTTGATCTGCCGCTCGGTGAAAGGGCGCACCTCCATGCGGCGAAGCCCGATCACACCCAGAGGAACACCTTCCCGCAGCAGCGGCGTTCCGAGAATTGTCCGATGACCTAATCGTTGCTGAGCAGTGCGGGATTCGGGAAATTCGGTTTCTACCTCGGCTGCGAGATCATGAACGTGGAGAGTTTTCCGATCAATGAATATGCGCCCGAGCGCTGTGCCACGACTGACAGGCCTTTCCTCGCTTGCGAGAAGATCCCCATAGTTGGCCGCGAGGCGTAGGACATTGCCCTCAGCGCGAAAAATCTGCGCATTGGTCGCATCGCATAAACGCGCGGCATTCTCGGCGATCGTATCTAGCACAGGTTGAATGTCCGTCGGCGAGCTGGCGATGACGCCTAATATTTCACTCGTCGCAGTTTGTTGCTCCAAAGACTCTTTGAGTTCTTGAAAAAGTCTGGCGTTGCCAAGCGCGATCACCGCCTGATCAGCAAAGGTTTCGAGAAGTTTGATCTGCGCCGGGGTGAAGGGATTAATTTGACCGCGACGCGCGTTCAGCGTTCCGATGAGCTCACGGCGTTGATAAAGAGGGACAGCCAAAAACGTGCGGAACCGGCCGACAACACCCAAGTTTGGAAAATCCTCCTGGGCAGAGCGGGCATCGGGAATATGAAGCGTGCCGTGCTCCCGGACCCAGCGATACTGTGCCTCATCAATACTGATCTCGACGAGTCCTACGGCGAGGGAACCAAAATGGGCTCGCACAGTCATAGCGTTGCCGCTCCGGAGTCGCAGCATCACGTCATCGATTCCGCAAACCCGGGCGGCGCTCTCGACGATAGCGTCGAGGACCGGCTGCACGTCCGTGGGCGAGCGGCTGATGATGCCAAGCACCTCCGATGTAGCTGTCTGATGCTCCAGGGCCTCACGCAGCTCTGCGTTGCGCTCCTGGATCTCCTTGAACAGCCGCACGTTTTCTATGGCTATAACGGCTTGGTCGGCAAACGTTTCAAGGAGCTTGATCTGTTTCTCGCTAAACGGGCGAACCTCCGTTCGACGGATCATGATCGTCCCGATCGAAACGCTTTCGCGCAACAATGGCGTGGCGAGCACTGTCCGAACGCCGATACTTCTGGCAAAGCGCGCTCGGAGATCATCCTGTGGTTCTGCTGTCAGGTCATGAATGTGAATGGTTTTACGGTCAATCACAGCTCGGCCAGGAATATAGAGCCCCCGGTCGATTGAGACAGTACCACCCTCATCCGGCGACCCAGGCAGGGGTCCGTAATTAGCCACTCTCTTTAACAAGTCTCCCTCGATCCGATGAATCAAAGCGTCGTTCGCCTCGCACAACCGTGCTGCATTTTCGGCAATTGCATCCATCACGGGCTGCAAATCGGTAGGCGAGCTAGCGATAACACCCAAAATTTCGCTCGTCGCCGTCTGCTGCTCCAACGCCTCTTTGAGTTCTTGGAACAGTCGAACATTCTCGATGGCGATCACGGCCTGATCCGCGAAGGTTTCAAGAAGTTTGATCTGCGCCGGGGTGAAAGGGCGCGCTTCGATGCGACGCGCTAACAGTCCTCCAACGAACTCGCCTTTCTGACGAAGGGGAACTCCCAAGAAGGCACGCCAGCTGCGAACCACTGGAAAATCATTCTGCGCGCGGATGTCGGGAATGTGGAGCGTGCCATGCTCACGCATCCAGCGAAACCGTGGTTCATCAGCGCTAATCTCTTCTCGGCTCATAGGAATGGGTACGGGACCAAAATGACCGCGCGAAATCAGACTGTTCCCCTCGCGGAGTCGTAGGTGCACATCGTCAATCCCGCAAACCCGTGCCGCGCTCTCCACGATGGCATCGAGTACCGGCTGCACGTTCGTCGGCGAGCGGCTGATGATACCGAGCACCTCGGACGTGGCCGTCTGATGCTCCAGCGCCTCGCGCAATTCTGCGTTGCGCTCCTGGAGTTCCTTGAATAGCCGGACGTTCTCGATCGCGATGACCGCTTGATCGGCAAAGGTTTTTAGAAGCGTGATCTGCTTGTCAGTGAAGGGCCGAACTTCCGTGCGCCGAATATTGATTGCTCCCAGAGCGACGCCTTCGCGAAGAAGTGGCACCGCTAGCACAGTCCGAATGCCTTCTCGTTCTGCGCTGTCCAGCGCCCCAGGAAATTCCGTCGTAGCTACCGGCATCAAATCGTGAATATGAATGAATTGACGATCGACAATTACCCGCCCAGTAACGGAGCCGCGATCAATCGGTAGTTCAGACGCTTGGGTAGCCGGGATGGTCCCTTTGTGGGCTACCCGCCGGTGCACATTCCCTTCGACAAGACGAATGGTGGCGTCCTCCGCGTTGCACACGCGCACGGCATTTTCGGCAACCACCTCCAATACCGGCTGAATTTCCGTTGGCGAGCTAGCAATTACACCCAAAATTTCGCTCGTTGCCGTCTGCTGTTCCAGCGACTCCTTAAGCTCGTTGAACAACCGCACGTTCTCAATCGCGATCACCGCCTGGTCGGCAAAAGTTTCGAGCAGCTTAATCTGCGCCGGGGTGAAGGGGCGTACCTCGGCGCGACGCGCGAATAGTCCTCCAATGAATTCTCCCTGCTGACGAAGTGGCACGCCTAAGAAGGTGCGGAAGCTGCCCGAGAAACCCAACATTGGGAAATCGTTCTGCGCGCGGGCATCGGGAACGTGGAGCGTGCCCTGCTCGAGCATCCAGCGATGCTGTGGCTCATCCATACTGATCTCGCCACGACCAATGGGTATGGAACCAAAATGAGCCCGCGGTACCAAAGCGTTCCTCTCGTGGAGCCGTAGCACCACATCATCGATCCCACACACCCGCGCGGCGCTCTCGACGATGGAATCAAGCACCGGTTGCACGTCCGTCGGGGAGCGGCTGATGATGCCGAGCACTTCAGATGTGGCCGTCTGATGCTCCAGCGCCTCGCGCAATTCTGCGTTGCGCTCCTGGATCTCTTTGAACAGCCGCACGTTCTCGATCGCAATCACAGCTTGATCGGCGAAGAGTTTTAGAAGTGCGATCTGCTTTTCCGTGAAAGGTTTCACTTCCGTACGCCTGATGAGAATCGAGCCGATGGGAATGCCCACTCGAAGTAGCGGTGCCCCCAGCACGGATCGACTGCCATCACGGGCCGCGCGCGGTTTCGAGAGTGAAAATTCCTCATGCGGTGCTGATTGAATATCGTGAACATGGATGAACTGTCTGTCGACGACGGCTCGACCGGCTACAGAATCACGGTTTACGGGGGTTTGCGTTTCGTCTCCACTCCTGGAAATTAGCCCATAGTGCGCTGCATCGTGGAGAACATCGCGATCTAGCCGGTGAATGATAGCATCGTGTGCTCCGCATAGCCGCGCTGCATTCTCGGCGACTACATCGAGCACGGGCTGAATATCCGTCGGTGAGCTGGCGATG